>RCNI01000163.1_pt1 | contig 42854 bp, 33 predicted proteins | sample 2041151 | NCBI WGS metagenome assembly RCNI01 (sample SAMN09708214, study PRJNA481090) | feces metagenome | isolation source: feces | place: Antarctica: Albino Rookery
CTTAAGGGGGATAGCTGACAAGAAGTTCTTTCTTTTTAGAATCGCTAAGCTATATGGCTATCCCCATTGATTATCTACTGAGCCTGAATGGCTTTTCCGGCAGCCAGCTGGAAGATGTCCTTTCATTTCTCTTTTAAGGATGTACGCACCATAGAACGGTAAGTGATAATTCTGCCTTAAGTGTTAAAAATATTAGCATTTATACTTCGTTAAAGGAACAAAAAGAAGTATTTATTTGATTTTTTAAATATATTTTTTATCTTTGCAACTAATTAAAGAGAATATGAAGTTACATACAATTGCTAGGTTTGGAGGTGCACTTTCCGTAATCTTATTTTTAATAGGGGTCGGAATGTATTGTTTCGCTAGGCTGACAGAGGCAGGAGATGGCAGAAACATGAACTTGTTGACCCTTGTCCCGGACGATTGTATGGGTGTTCTTGAAACGGATAACTTGGAATACTTCTCTAATGAATTTCCGCATACTTCTTATGCACTCCAGTTGGATACACTTCGTGCTTCTGGAATCATCCATACTATTTTGGCAGATATGACTAGCTCTTCAGCGGTAGGTAGTCATCGTTTGGGTAATCAGATGAGTCATTTGGTCATCAGTTTTCATTCTGCGAAAGATATCCACGACGTTGTGGTGTACTTCCGAATGACGAAAGATGCCAAGAAGATGCTTACGGAAATGGTACCGGGGGGTAAACTCTCCTCTTATTATAAGAAGGAGACCTATCGTGGAGAGAGCATTCGTATCTATCCTTGTGGAAACACACGCTTTTTGACGGTGTACAGTGGAAACGGCTTCTTGGCGGTAAGTTATCAGAAACGTCTGATAGAACGGGTTATTGATGCAAGAAAAGACGGCTCTTCATTGCGCAATGATGAAAATTTCTGTGCATTCAATCATAGCAAGACTGCCAATTTCATGACATTTTATTCCAAATCCACTATCTTGCCTGTCCTTGCGAAGAAGGATGACCGCTGTTGGAGTGAATTTAACATTCACATAAACAGTGACGTCTTTTATTTGAGCGGTGCTTTGGTGGGTCAGGATGAGTGTATGAGAGCGTTGGATGAGCGTTTGGAGGATATGGATTTGATTGCCGACGATCGTTTCTTGGTGGCTTCGGGAGTGAACAAGGTGGATTCTTGCATTTCGGAAGCGATTATTGCGCCTCACAATGCTTTGTTTGATGAATGTGTAGCGAATCTTTCGCGCGACGCTTCTTTCATCATGGTAGCTGACTTGGATAAGGTGGAGGCCGATTCAGAACGTTTCAAGGCATATATCCCTACATTTGTAATGGATAACTTGGATTTGTTCCGTTCTTTCATTCTGTCTGTGCAGATTACCAAGTTAGAGAATCGTCTTTCTCATATTTTCGTGTTCACCTATAAAGACTGACGCTTTCCTTCTCGAAAGCGAAAGCTTTCATCTGTATTGAAAATACCTGTATTTTTTATGTGGGTCAAACCGGTGCTCCGGTTGGCTGTTTTACCGAAGCTTGTTTCTTAAGAAATGATCCTTTACCTTTGTCTGGAAATAGACGAGTGAGGCAACGGTAAGGCAGGCTCCAAACAAGTAAGCGTATTTGAAGCTGGCTATCTCGGCAATGAACCCACCGGTAAGCATGCCTATTCCCAATCCTACGTCCCAGGAAGTCAGGTAGGTGCTGGTTGCAGTGCCGCGTTGGCTGTTGGGTGCCAGATTCACAAACAGTGTGTTGTAGGCAGGAAACATGGTTCCGAATCCAATGCCTAAAAGCAGAGAGATGCCGAAGAAGAATTGGGTGGTCCATGTCGGAGCATGGTTGAAAAGCCATCCGCAGGCTGTCAGTCCGAAGAAGCAAAAGCATACCAGATACAGTCCTCCTTTGATGACTTGAGGAATCATCCCTTTATCTACCAGCTTCCCGCTGAAGAGTCGGCTGGTAGCCATACCCAGTGCCATAAATGTGAAGAAAAGTCCGGTTTCGGCTGTGATGCCAATTTCTTTGGCATACATGGCTACGTAGTTGGTCGTCATTCCGTAGGGAATGGACAGCAGCAGCAGGCTTAATCCGGCAGGAAGTCCTTTTAAAAGGATGAAACGGTCGAGGGAAATCGGTTCGTGCTTGACCGGAGGACGGTAAGAGGTGTGTACCAGACTGGCAAAGAAGATTCCTAAACCGCAGGCTCCCAAGGCACAGGAGAAGATGGTGTTGTAAGTGGCGCCGGCATTATGGAGAAACAGACCCAGCATCGGTCCGATGGACATGGCAAGATTGTTTGAAAGTCCGTAATATCCCAGACCTTCTCCTCGTCTGGAAGAAGGCATGATGTCGATGACCAAGGTATTTCCCCCTACGGTAACCATGCCGAAAGATGTTCCATGGATAATTCGCAGTAAGATGAACAGGGTCAGCGTACCTGCCAGCATGTATCCGGCAAATACGGTGAAGAAGATGAAATACGCCAGAAGGTACAAAGCCTTGCGGGCGAAGGTGTCCAGGAAATAACCGGAAAACGGACGGATGCATAAGGCGGCTATCGTATAGCAGGAAAGTACGATTCCGATGGTCGTTTGTGAAGCTGTAAAATTATCTTCGAGGTAGAAGGGCAATATCGGCATCAGTAGCCAGAAGCCGAAATACAGCAGGAAGTTGGCCGCAAGAATAAAGCAGTAGTTGGGAGTGATAAGTCTGTCTTTGCTCATGGCGTATAGGTTGGTAGCGGGGTAAAAAAGAATTGTCATTCTGAACGGCTGTAAATAGCCTTTCAGAATGACAATAGATGAAAACTTTATGAAGTTTATTAGTTTGCTGATTCGAATTCTTCCAAGAAACGTGTGTCGTTTTCAGAGAACATACGAAGGTCTTTCACCTTATATTTCAAGTTCGTGATACGTTCTACACCCATACCGAATGCGTAGCCGGTGTATACTTTGCTGTCGATGCCGTTTGATTCAAGAACAGCAGGATCCACCATACCGCAACCGAGAATTTCTACCCAACCGGTGTGCTTGCAGAAGTTACATCCTTTACCGCCGCAGATGTCACAGCTGATATCCATTTCAGCACTAGGCTCAGTGAATGGGAAGTAGGAAGGACGCAGACGGATTTTGGTGTCAGGACCGAACATTTCCTGAGCAAACTGAAGCAGAACCTGTTTCAAGTCAGTGAAAGAAACGTTCTTGTCGATATACAGACCTTCTACCTGATGGAAGAAGCAGTGTGCACGGTAGCTGATTGCTTCGTTACGGTAAACGCGTCCCGGACAGATCACGCGGATAGGAGGCTGGTTGGCTTCCATGATGCGGCTCTGTACAGAAGAAGTATGTGTACGTAAGATGATGTCAGGATGACTTTCGATGAAGAAGGTATCTTGCATGTCGCGTGCCGGATGGTCTTCAGGGAAGTTCATGGAAGAGAACACGTGCCAGTCATCTTCTACTTCTGGACCGTCAGCGATGGTAAAGCCCAAACGGTTGAAGATATTGATGATTTCGTTGCGGACGATTGTTAACGGATGGCGGGTACCCAAATTGACAGGATAAGCTGTACGGGTCAAGTCGAGTTCGGCTGCATCGTTGTCCATGCATTCAAATGCTTCTTTCAAGGCAGAGATGCGTTCTTGAGCACGGTTCTTCAATTCGTTCAATTTCATGCCCACTTCTTTCTTCTGTTCAGCAGGAACATTGCGGAAGTCGGCCATCAGTGCATTGATAGCACCTTTTTTACTAAGGTACTTGATGCGTAATGCCTCCAACTCTTCAGCATTGGTTGCTGTCAAGTTCTCTACCTCAGCGAGCAATTGTTCTATTTTTGTTAACATATATCTACTTTTTTATTATTTCCTAGCCGCAAAGGTAACGATTTAAACTGAATTATTCCCTTTTTCTCCTAATAAAAAAGAAAACTTGCTATAGTTTGATGGGGGATAAAAAAAAACGGTAAATTTGCGTTTGCTTTATGGACGAAATTAAAGAAGAATATGATAAAGATACCGTTCACCTGTTGTTTGTTGGGACTGTTAGTGTCATGTACCGGCTCCTATAATCAAAAAGTATCTGATGATACGACGGTTGTTAGGGTCGATACGAATGTGGTTTCTGTAGAGGAGGAACCCGAGCCCCTGATTGTTGCGGAAGAGATTATACCGGCAACGGCTGATGAAAGTTTTGCTGATTTCTTCTATAATTTTGCTTCTGATGAGGCTTTCCAGAAAAGTCGCATCGTGATTCCTTTATCTTATTATGAGGGGAGTCAGGTGAAACGTTATACCCGTGAGGGTTGGCCTTTTGACCCTTTGTTCAGTCGTGAGGGGGTTTATACCACGCTCTTTGATACGGAAGAGGACATGGAACTTGAAAAAGACACTTCTGCTCATAGTGTACAGGTCGACTGGATGCGTTTGGATACGCGTTCCATGAAACGGTATTATTTCGAGCGGAAGCAGGACTGCTGGTACTTGGAAGCGGTCAACGTTTCCAGCATTCCGCCGTTGGAAGAGAAGATGAAGAATAAAGAGGATTTTTTTGAATTCTACCGTCAGTTTGTGGAAGATTCTGTTTTCCAGCGTGAACGCTTGAACGATCCGCTGCTTTTTGTGACTGCCGATCCCGATGATGAATTCCAAATCATTGAGACGACCTTGGATTTGGGACAATGGTTTGCTTTCCGGCCTCCCATGTCGCTGAACAGTTTGACGAATATCCGTTATGGACAGAAAGATATGCCCGGTTCTCCTGTGAAGATTGTGGAATTCAAAGGCTTTGGCAATGGGTTCAGCAATGTGTTGCATTTCCGTCGTCGCCACGGTATCTGGAAATTAGTTAAGTTTGAAGATTTGAGTGATTGACATTCCCTGATATATGAAAGATTTAAAAAATTATTCACTGCTTGCCAACAATACTTTTGGTATTGATGTTCGTGCATCCCGATTCGTGGAATACGATTCCGAGGAGGAGTTGCGTCATTTTTTGACCGAGGATACAGGATTGCACGCTCCGCTGCTTTCGATAGGTGGAGGAAGTAACCTGCTGTTTACTGCCGATTTTCCTGGCGTAGTCTTGCATTCGGCCATCAAAGGGATGGAAGTGGTACGAGAAACCGAAGAATGGGTGGAGATACGTGTGGGAGCCGGTGAAGTATGGGATGATTTTGTTGCCTTTTCGGTCTCAAATCATTGGTATGGAGCCGAAAATCTTTCTATTATACCTGGGGAGGTAGGAGCTTCTGCCGTACAAAACATCGGTGCGTATGGTACGGAAGTCAAAGATTTGATTGTAGAGGTAGAGACTTTGTGCGTTGCCGACGGTACTTCCCGCCGATTTACGAATGCCGAATGTCAGTATGCTTATCGGAAAAGTATTTTCAAGGGAGAGCTGAAAGGTAAATACGTTGTGACTTATGTGACATATCGCTTGAGCAAACTTCCAGTCTATCGGCTGGATTATGGAAATATCCGGGATGAACTGCAGAAAGAAGGTTGTGAAGTGAATCTTGAAAATCTCCGTCGGGTCATTATTCGTATCCGGGAAGCCAAATTGCCCGATCCTGCGGTGATAGGCAATGCGGGCAGCTTTTTCATGAATCCGATTATACCGGTGTCTCAATTCCATGAATTGCAGAAACAGTATCCAGAGATTCCGAATTATCCGATGGGAGAAGGTGGGATCAAAGTGCCGGCTGGCTGGATGATTGAACGTTGCGGATGGAAAGGACGTGCTTTGGGCAGGGCTGCCGTGCATGATAAGCAGGCTTTGGTCTTGATTAATCGGGGAGGTGCTACAGCCGATGAAATTGTGCATCTGTCGCAAGAAGTGGTGAAATCTGTCAAGGAAAAATTTGGGGTTACCATTTGTCCGGAAGTGAATTTCATCTGATGCCTTCGTTCTGGAAGGTGTGTCCCCACCGTTGTGCGGGGGGGAGTTTGTTGGTATTGACCAGGAAGGAATAGGAATATGAAAATAACAATATTGGGTAGCGGTACCTCTACAGGAGTGCCCCAGATCGGGTGTACGTGTGAGGTGTGTACCAGTCAGGATCCTCGCGACAAGCGTTTGCGTTGTTCTGGCATGGTAGAAGTGGACGGGATTCGGATTCTGATTGATTGCGGACCGGATTTTAGGGAACAGATGATTCGTCTGAATGATTTTCGCCCTATTGACGGTGTATTGATAACCCACGAACATTATGATCATGTGGGAGGATTGGATGATTTGCGTCCTTTCTGCAGGTTTAAAGATGTTCCTATTTATGCGGAATCTTACACTGCCGACCGGTTGGAACAGCGTATACCTTATTGTTTTGCTGAACATCCTTATCCGGGAGTACCTCGCATTCCTTTATGCCGTATAGAAGCGGGCGTTCCTTTTTCCATTCACGGAGAAAATGGGAGGTCGGTAGAAGTGTTGCCGATCCGTGTGATGCATGGCAAGCTTCCCATTATGGCCTACCGTATCGGTAGGATGGCTTGGATTACCGATATGACGGAGATGCCCGAAGTTTCTTACGATGCCTTGGAAGGCCTGGACTGTTTGGTGATGAATGCCTTGCGTATCGAACCGCATTGGACGCACCAAAGTTTGTCGCAGGCATTGGAGCGTGCCGAACGTATTGCTGCTAAAGAAACGTATTTGATTCATGCCAGCCACCAGTTGGGGCTTCATGCGGTGGTCGAGAAAAGTCTCCCTCCTCATGTCCATCAGTCGTATGATGGTTTGGAAATCAATCTTTGATGCGGTACGGCGAAAGCAGAGTATTGTCTGTGGCTGCGTTTCTGATTCCTTATTTTAATCTGGGTTTGAGTGATTCCTTGCAAATGCCGTTCAAACCACATGTCTCACATTTGGGAGAACGTGCAGTACATACATAGCGTCCATGAAGGATGAGCCAGTGATGTGCGGTAGGAATCAAGGATTCTGGTATGTATTTGACCAGCTGTTTCTCGGTGGCCAAGGGAGTGGTACAAGTCTTGGTGACCAAACCGATACGGTGACTGACACGGAATACATGAGTGTCTACGGCCATGGCTGCCTTGTTGAAAACTACGCTTTGAATGACGTTGGCTGTTTTTCTTCCTACCCCGGGTAGTTTGATCAAGTCGTTTAAATTGTCAGGGACTTCGCTGTTGAAGTCGTTTACCAGCATCTTTGCCATGCCGACCAGATGTTTGGATTTGTTGTTGGGATAGCTGACGCTATGGATGTATTCAAAGACAACCTCGGGAGTAGTGGCGGCCAATGCTTCAGGAGTGGGAAAGTCCCGAAATAGCGGTGGAGTAATCAAGTTCACCCGCTTGTCGGTACACTGTGCACTTAGAATGACAGCGACTAACAATTCAAAAGGGGTGGTGTAGTGCAGTTCCGTTTCTGCTACCGGCATCGTGCGTTGAAAAAACTCGATGACCTGGTTGTATAAATCTTGTTTCTTCATTTCTTGTAAACTTCAAAAGGATGAAAATCCGTTTCCGTCTTGCAGGAAACCTTTTCATGAGTTTTTTGTCTTTGACATAAGGGTTATGAAAGTTCCAGTCCCAATGCTTCTTTCAGTTTCAGCAGGCTGGGGTTTTTCTGGCTCATCATCTGAAAACGTTCCAGGTGGCTGTAAGCACGGATGTTTTCGTTGCTTTCGCTAACACGCACTTTCATCTGGATGGTTCGGTTGTGCAGTTTCTCCTGTATGTGTTTTACAATGCGGGGAGCCAATGCTTCCATATCGTTTTGGACCATGTCATTGTCTACCACTATTTCGAATGTTTTCTTGTCATCCAGCAGGTGGGGATGCATGTTGGTCATTCGTCCTTTGTTGGCAGCTTCTTCTTTGGGCAGTCCTTCCGCAAATTCTCTCCAGTAATAGTCGATGTCCTTTTCGGCGAAGATATAATCTTCCCATTCTTCCTGTATCTTCGGACGGGCTGCGGCTGGTGCTGGCGTCTGGGGACGTGCTTGTGCCGTATTGTTTCGTATGGAAGTTCCTAAGCTGCTGGCTTTTATCACTGGAATCTTTTTCCCGGATTCTACATTCGGCAGTTGGATAGGATGTCCTGGACTTGCAGTCGGTTGTCCTCCTGGTTGGGAAACATGCGGAACCGCTGTCGGTGTTGGGGCAGCGGGTGCAGGAGCTGGTGACTGTGGAGCTGGCTGCGATGGAGCAGGAGCAGGTGCTCCCGCTTGGACAGCGTTTGTTGCTTGAGTTTTATTGAATACCGGTTTGATGACTTGTGTAGGGCCAGGCCCCTCACTCACTTCATCCGCAGGGGCATTGAGTTGACACAGTTGGATAAGGGTCAGTTCTACCAGCAGACGCTTGTTCTTGCTTTGGCGGTAGTTCAAGTCGCAGTCATTGCAAAGTTTCATGGCTTTGTAAAGGAATTTCGGAGAACAGACTTTAGCCTGTTGCAGATATCGTTCCCGGATAGAAGCACCCACTTCAAGCAATGAAAGGGTCGAAGCGTCTCGGCTGACCAGCAAGTCGCGGAAATGGCCGGCCAGTCCGGTGATGAAATGGTTTCCGTCGAATCCCTTTTTCAGAATTTCATTGAGCAGCAGCATGCATTCCGGTACCTTGTTGCCCAAGAAAAGGTCTGTCAACTTGAAATAATATTCATAGTCCAGCACATTCAGGTTTTCTATGACGCTCTTGTAAGTGATGTTTCCATTGGAGAAACTGGTCACCTGGTCGAAAATGGACAGGGCGTCACGCATACCTCCATCGGCTTTTTGTGCGATGATGGTCAGTGCTTCCGGTTCTACAGGAATGCCTTCTTTCTGTGCTACGAACTGCAGGTGTTCGATGGTATCGTTTACGCTGATACGGTTGAAGTCATAAATTTGGCAGCGGCTCAAGATGGTTGGAAGAATCTTGTGCTTCTCGGTAGTTGCCAAGATGAAGATGGCATGATGAGGCGGCTCTTCCAAGGTTTTCAGAAAAGCATTGAAGGCCGATGTGGTCAGCATGTGAACCTCATCGATGATGTACACTTTGTATTTCCCGATTTGAGGGGGAATGCGCACCTGTTCTATCAGTGAACGGATGTCATCGACCGAGTTGTTTGAAGCTGCATCCAGTTCGTGTATGTTGTAAGAACGTTGTTCATTGAACGCCTTACAAGATTCGCAGGCATTGCAAGCTTCGCCGTCGGCAGTAGGATTCATGCAGTTGATGGTCTTTGCAAAGATACGTGCACAGGTCGTCTTTCCAACTCCTCGCGGACCACAAAACAGATAAGCATGGGCCAGTTTGTTGGTAGCAATGGCATTTTTAAGTGTGGTGGTCAAGGCACGTTGACCTACTACGGTGTCAAAAGTTGCAGGACGATATTTTCGTGCCGATACGATATAATTCTCCATAATACGGACGGCTTCTTTTTAGTTTGTTAGTGTTGCAAAGATAGTCAAAATACCTCGTTTCTCATCGGGTGTCGTGAGATTTCTTCCGAAGTCTTATTTTTCTGATTTTAAATTGTCGACTTTCTGCCAACTAAATATTATCTTTGCTCGGAATAAAGTATGTCATTATGGTTAAGATAGCAACAGTGTGGAGTTTTGTCCGCCGAAATAAATATTACATCACTCTCGGAACTTTCTTGCTGATTATCGGAGTGTTGGACGAGAATAGTCTGATTCAGCGCATATCTCATCGTGCTGAAATCCATCAGCTGAAATCGGAGATTGAACGGTACCGGAAACAGTTTAATCGAGACAGCGAACTGTTGAAGGAAATTACTTCCAACGAAGAGGCTTTGGAGAAGGTCGCTCGTGAGAAATATTTTATGAAAAAAGAAAATGAAGACATTTATGTCTTTGAAGATGATTATAATCAATGATTTATGAAGGAAATAAATAAACTGGATAATGCAATAGCCCTGGTGGGGTCTGTTGTCTTGTTTGCCGGACTGTTGCTTCAGTTCATGAAATTTGAGTTCGCTCCTTACGTTTATTTGGTTGGGGCCATCCTTTTTGCTTGGATACAGGTAAAGTATGGTTATGAGGGAAAGAATATAGTGATCCGCCGCTTGCGCAAGCAGCAGTTGATCGGGGCGATGGTGCTCGTTCTGACGGGGGTGGTCATGCTCTTATGGCATCGGAATGAATGGATTGTTTGCTTGTCTATAGCTTCTGTGCTGGAGCTGTATACGGCTTTCCGAATTCCACAGGAGGAAGAGAAGGAAAAGAATCGTTGATGTTTTTTTACGGATTCAGTTGTCGTTTTCCATGGATTCTTGTTTATGGAAAGTGCCGATTGAATTGCCTGACTTTTGTCTATTAATGCAAACGTTCGTTTCCGTTCATGTAAAAGAACGGAAACGAACGTTTTATTTTGCTGCCTGATTGTATTCAGAAGGTGTGGCTTATTTTTTGAACATCTTGTAGTCGCCCCTCCAATCTTTGTCCCATGTATTCTTCATCGGGTGTGCTTCTGTGTTCAACACATAGTCCTTGAAGCTGAATACGCTGTCTGGTGCAAAGAATAAATAGCAATACTTCATGGTCTCTGCAAAGAAGAAACTTTCCAGTGTATCCCATTTCGTCTTGTCTCGCACGTCTCTCAACTGCACGTAGCCGTTTTCTACCTGGCAGTATTTTTCAATGGATTCAAACATCGTTTTTCCCATGTCGTAATATTTCCGGTCTCCGGTCGCTTTCCATACATAGTAGGTTGCTTCAATGGCTTCGGGACGGATCAGATAGACAGCGTCTCGAATTTCCATCGTGGTATAATCGATGCTTTCCGGTTCTATTCCATGCAAGGTCCACATTTTGAAAATAGACTCCTGCAAGGCTTTGGCACGTTCCGTTTCTCCGCTCAATACCAGACAGCCGTTCCAGAAACAATCCAATGCACCGAAAATCGTGGCTGTTCGTTTGCCGGTATTCATATCTGCTTCTCCCATCCATGTTCCGTTGGGTGTCTTGTCTTCCAGATAGGTGTTGATGGCAGTGAGTGAATTTTCCCACATCTTTTTCAAGTCTTCATCACCGAATAAGATATATCCTTTCAAAAGGTATTCATAGAAAGCATCAATTCCTCCGCGAATATGTGCTTTGGTGTCCAGCCATTCGCCGGTATCGCAGTTGATTTGTCCGCCTACTAATCCGGTCTTGCCTCTACGTTCGTAAACGGCTTCTATTCCTCGTTTGCATTTTTCATAATATTTCGGGTCACCGGTCAATTTACTCAGCATGCCATATTCTACGAGCATGGAGCCCACTTCGCAGGGGTTGGTCACGTTGCCGCTTTTCTTTCCGGTCTTCAGGTTGATCATGCGATAAGGGATTCCTGTCGGTGTATCGAAAACAGGCAGGAGTCGGTTTCCTAAGTCGACGGCCAAGTCCAGGAAGCGTCTGTCCCCGTCCAATTGGTAAGAGGATACGAGGCCTCCTATCAGACGAATCGCAATCTCGAACTGTTGGACTTCCATATCTTTATCGAAATTCAGGTGTGTCAGAATCAGTTCTTTCGCTTGGTTGCGGATGCTGTCCAGTCCCATGAGGCACATGGTACTGTATGCATCTACCGGAGTCATCAGCAAGGGCTCTGCATACCAGTTGTGTCCTTTCTGTGAAATCGGGTTGACAGCGTCCATTCCCATGGCATACGTAGTGTACGCGTGCCATCCTTTGGTAAAAGCAGCTTTGACACGTTCTGCATATTCTTCTTTTTCTTTCTCTTCTGGTGCAGAAGAGTTTTTCAAGCTACAGCTGCTCGCAAACAGCATGCAGCCTGCAGCAAGCAGGATGGTAATCTTTTTCATTGTTTTCAAGTTAATAGTTTTTATTTCTCTGGTAAAGATACACCTTCCGTTTCATTTTTGCTTGCTGCTTCATTAAAAAGTCTGCATAGCATAATGAAAAGCAGGATTAGCGACATAATCCTTTTGTTTTCTCCTGCTTGTCGGGCTTGCTTTGCGGCTGGGTATGAATCGGTAATCCGGTATAGGGAAAAGGTGTGGGGTAAAAAGAAATTCCCCTCCCGTTTCTCCATCGGATGGTTGGAAACGGGAGGGGAATGGAAAGTCGGTTGGAACCGTTGTTATTTGATGATGGTCATTTCTTTAACCAAGTGTCCGGCACCGGCATATTTGTCGATGATGAACAGTGTATAACGGATATCTACACAAGCGGCACGCTGCAAGGTAGGTTGGTAAGCGATGTCGCCGGTCAAACCTTCGTAGTTGCGGTCGAAACCTGTACCGATCAGTTCACCTTTGCTGTTGAATACTGGAGAGCCTGAGTTTCCTCCTGTATTGTCTGTTGCAGTAGCGAAACAGATAGGCATACGGCCGTCGGCCATGGCATACGGACCGAAATCTTTTGCTTCGTAGAGCTGTTTCAATTTGGCAGGAACTACAAATTCCGGATTGTTCGGATCTTCTTTTTCCATGACACCTTGAAGGGTGGTGTAATACAGATACTCCTTACCGTCGGCCGGTTCGTAAGAACCGATTTTACCGTAGGTCAGACGCAAGGTAGAGTTGGCATCCGGGTAGATAGGAGTACCTTCGCTTTTCTTCAATTCCATCATGCCGGCTACCCAAGTCTTGTGTGCCAGATTATAGGCATTGGTCTCAGCCTTCATGGCTTCGCTGGTAGCTTGATACCCTTCTTCTACCGATGTGGCATACTGGACCATCAAGTCGTTTTCAAGGGTCTTTACGTCTGGATTCTGCAGGAATGCTTCCATAGCGTCTGCACTGCGGAAGATAGACGTATCGAAACAAGCGTCCACAAAAGCTTCCACGTTTCCGTTGAACTGGTTGTTGATAACCTGGAAGATGCTGATATGCTGTTCTGCCGGAATCAGTTTGGCGTACAGGGCAATCAGCAGTTTGGATACTTTGCGGTCAACCGCTGGGCTGTAGTCTTTGTTGAAGAATTCTTTGCCTTCTTTGCGTACTGTTTCTATTGCTTGGTCGATGTCTTTCTTCTTGCCTTTCTGCAAGGCTGCTTTCAATGCACCGGTAGCAGGAATCTTAGAGAATTCAGTGCCCAGACGCAAGGCTTCATGGATTGCTTCCTTGTGGTAAACGGCATCATGTCTTTTGGCAACGATGTCACGGATGGCATTGAATGCCTCGCGGTATTCAGGGTTACCTGTCTTTTCACCGTAAGCCAACAGCCGTTCTTGCTGAGCCTTTTTAGTATCTAACACATTCAAGCGGATCAAGCCTTCATTCATGCCGATGGCATTTTTCCAGTAATTGGCAGAAGAAGCATATTTGGCAGCATACTGGATACGAGTCTTGGCATCTTTTGCCATTTCTTCGCCCAAGGCCTTCAAGCGTACGTCACGTACGTGGTGGCGCATATAGTTGGTAGTCTGCATGCGTTCTTCCACTTCGTCGCTGATCATGTAGCGCCAGTTGTGTCCAGGGAATCCCATCACGAAGGTAAAGTCGCCTTCTTGAATACCCTTCAAGTTGATGGTAATGTGCTTCTTTACTTTCAAAGGGGTGTTCTGGCTGTCGTAGTTGCACGGTTTGCCGTCTTTGTCGGCATAAATACGGAACATAGAGAAGTCGCCGCAATGACGAGGCCACATCCAGTTGTCGGTATCTGCACCGAATTTGCCGATAGATGAAGGAGGTGCACCTACCATACGGATATCCTTATAAACGGTCTTTACAAACAAGTAATACTTGTTGGCGCCGTAGAAAGGTTTCAGTTCCAATACATGAAATTCATCGGTCTTGATTTTTTCCTGTTTGGCGAAACGCTTGGCAACTCCTTCCAAATAAGACGGAGAAAGGTAGTTGAGTCCTTCGGGGTCTTTGTCTTTCTTCAGGCGGTCTTTCACGAAATCGGTGACGTCAAGAATGCGGTCAATGAACGTAATGGTCAGTCCGTCGCAAGGAAGTTCCTGTTCACGGGTCATGGCCCAGAAACCGTCGGTCAAGTAATCGTGCTGGACAGAACTGTGCTGTTGGATGTATCCGTATCCGCAATGGTGGTTGGTCAGCACCAAACCTTCTGAAGAGATAACCTCACCGGTACAGCCTCGTCCGAAGTGTACGACCGCGTCCTTCAGACTGACATTGTCGGGTGAATAGACTTGGTCAATGTTGAGGTCGAGTCCTAAATCATACATTACCGCCGCATTCTGTTGTTTGAGGTCGGTAAGCATCCACATGCCCTCGTCGGCCTGTGCCCCGAGGGTGAATGTGGTCAAAAGAGAAAATAGAATCGCTTTTTTCATTATTCTATGATTGTCATTTCGTCGATTAAGTTCTTGCAGCCGCCCAATTTTTCAATGATGAAAAGTACGTAGCGGATATCTACGGCAATGCAACGCTGAAGGTTGTTGTCGAAGTTGATGTCGCCGCTCAATGATTCCCAGTTGCCGTCGAATGCGGTACCAATCAGTTCTCCGTTGCCGTTCATTACAGGAGAGCCGGAGTTACCGCCGGTAATGTCGTTGGTAGTCAGGAAGCAAGTCGGCATTTCACCGTCGGCCAAAGCATAGCGTCCATAGTCTTTCGCTTCATAAAGTTCCTTCAGTTTGGCAGGAACGACGAATTCCGGATTGGTCGGGTCTTCTTTTTCCATTACACCCTTCAAAGTAGTGTAGTATTTGTAGTGAATACCATCTTTCGGGTCGTATGATTTCACGTTTCCGTAAGTCAGACGGATTGTGAAGTTTGCATCTGGAGCCTTAGGAGTAGGAGCATACATTTCGCACAGACCGCGAACGTATGTCTTGTGAAGCAAGTTGATGTCGGTATTTGCTTTTCCCATGGCATCGGCCAACTGTTTGCGTGCTGCGGCTTTCGCTGCAGAATATTGAACCATCAAGTCGCTTTGGATAGCTTCGGCAGTCGGATTGCTGAGGAACTGGTTGAAGTTTGCCTCATTGGCAAAGATGGACTGGTTGTACAATGCGTCTACGTATGCGTTGTAGTTGCCATCAAATTTTTCCTGAATAGTCTTGTAGAAAGCAGGAAGCTTGTCGGCAGCGATTTTTTCAGCGTACAGTGGCAGCAGCACTTTGGCAACTTTGCGGTCCACTTCATGGTTGTAGTCTTTGTTGTGGACAGCAGCGAAGTCTTTCTTCAACGTTTCAATAGCTTTGGCTATGTCTTTCTTCTTGTTCTTGAGCAAGGCAACCTTTAAATCGGAGAAAGCCTTGTAAGAAGATTCAAATTCAATGCCAGAGCGGAATACTTCGTTGAAATACGTATTTTGAGTCATGATAGGAGCAATGTTAGCTACATAAGCATCGATTTTTTCCACTACACCCTGATACTGTACGTTCTTTTTAGCACGAGAGAATCTTGCGAAGTTCTTTTCCTGTTGAGCCTTGGTTTCCAATACTTGATTGTCGATGATGGCTTTGTTCATGCCGATTGAATTTTTCCAATAGTTGCTTGATTGTGCATATTTGGAAGCATATTGGATACGTACCTTGTCGCTGGCAGCCATTTCGCTTTTCAATACAGCCTGACGTGCTTCACGCACTTCGATACGCGGAGTATTGGTAGCAGTCATGCGAAGTTTGACTTCACTTTCAGTCAAGTAGCGGCTGGTGCTTCCAGGGAATCCCATAATCATGGCATAATCACCTTCCTGCAAGCCTTTCAAAGAGATGCTCAAATGCTTTTTAACTTGCAAAGGAACATTTTCAGGACTGTAGTCGGCTGGGTTACCTTCTTTGTCGGCGTAAATGCGGAATACAGAGAAGTCGCAGGTATGGCGAGGCCACATCCAGTTGTCGGTTTCTCCGCCGAATTTTCCGATGGATGATGGAGGAGCAGCTACCATGCGCACATCATTGTAGGTCTTGATGAAGAACAGGTAGAATTTGTTGCCTTCGTAGAAAGGAAGAGCCAAGGTGGAGATACCCGGAGCCTTCTTCAAATCACTTTTCTTCAATTCTTTTGCAGCCAATTCTTTCAAGTAATCTGCACCGAATGATTCTGTTTCTGTCACTTTCTTCTTGGCGATATCTTCGTTTACTTTGGCTGTGATGTCAACGATTCGTTCTACAAACTTGAAAGTCAATCCTGGAGTAGGGAGTTCTTCCTGATAGTTTTTAGCCCAAAAACCATCGGTCAGGTAGTCATGCTCTACCGAGCTGTGCTGCTGGATAGCGTCATAACCGCAATGGTGGTTCGTTAGGATCAATCCGTTCGGTGAGATGATTTCACCGGTACAGCCTCTTCCGAAGATACCTACGGCATCCTTTAATGTAAGCTGGTTCGGATTGTAAATATCGGCGATATCCATCTTTAAGCCTTGAGCTTTCATTCTGTCAGCAAGATTTTGTTCTTGCATCAGTTGGAGGAGCCACATGCCTTCATCCGCTTTTACCGGTGAAAAGGCGGTACACAGCAGTGCGAGTACTAATACTTTCAGTTTTTTCATTACGTGCGATTTTTTATTTTATTAAAGATTTCTTCATTTGACCATTAGATAGTAAAAACCGAACATTTGGCGACCTTTAGAATCTAAATCGTAGACAAAGATAATACATTATGAGTGATAATCTGACTGTTTTATAACACAAAAAGTTCCTTTTTTTACATAAATTGGTCTTTTCTGCTGAGAATTTTATGGTTTTTAAGTACTGATAAACGTGTATTTAGTATAAAATTTGATAAAAGTTTTCCATAGCAAAAAGAAAGATTATACCTTTGCATTACAATATTCAACAAAATATCATTCACGCATGCTTAAATTCTATATTCTTTTATGCTTGGCAACGCTTTTCTCTTCGTGTGGCAGGAAGTATAAGATTGAAGGTACTTCTTCTGTTTCTCTGTTGGATGGAAAGATGCTTTTTTTGAAAGTGCTGTCGGAAGATAAATTGATTAATATAGATTCGGCGGAAGTGGTTCACGGCCTTTTCAAGATGAAGGGTTGCGTGGATTCTGCTATGCTCGCTTCATTGTATATGGATGATACCTGTATCATGCCTTTGGTGGTTGAAAACGGGAATATCGAAATTCAAATCGACAATGCACGCATCGTAGTAAAGGGTACTCCTCTCAATGATGTGTTTTATGAGTTCGTCAATCAGAAGACTGCTTTGGATGACCGGGCTTATGAAGTGGAGCGTGAAGAGAGCCGGATGATCATGGATGGAGAAGATTTGAAGACGATTCATCGGGAGATAGACGGAAAACGTCGTGTGCTTTCGGATGAGATGGATGCGCTTACCAAAAAGTTCATCAAAGCAAATTATGACAATGTATTGGGTACAGGTGTCTTTATGATGCTGTGCAACAGCATGCCTTACCCGGAAATGACCCCTGTCTTAAAGGAACTGCTTGACGAAGCTCCTGTATCTTTCAGAAACAATGCTTTTGTCAAAGAGTTTGTGAGCTTGGCTGAGGAGAGTCAAAGGTCGATGGAAGCGGCGGTTAATTGATGCTACGAAAGAATTGCTCCATTGTGCAGCTGTGGCCGATGGAAGGTGATATAAAAAGAAAGAGCCCTGTCATGTAATTGATAGGGCTCTTTTGTGTATCTGGAAATAGGGAAGTCACCCTCATTGGTCGGGGTTGGTTACCATCCCTTGGTATTGGGGAGACAATCCTTTTTCAATGACTTTGTATGATTCTTCCATTAAAGTCTTTTGGTTCTCTATTCCTTTGCACTGCGGATAGATTGGTTGGTGGATGGTCAGTTTCAACGGATGCCAGGAGAGCAACTTGCCCGTGCGGGGAAGTACGTTGAATGGCCCTTCAATCGTCAAAGGAACTACGGGCAACTGCAGTTCATCGGCTAACTGGAAGGCCCCTTTTCTGAAGATGCCCATGTGGCCGGTGAATGTTCGTGCTCCTTCTGGGAAGACTACGAGGGAAGTTCCGTTTTGCAGCACCTTGCGTGCCCCTTCAATTGTTTCATGGATTTTTCTCGGACCCGATTTGTCGACAAAGATGTGTCCCGCAGATTTACAGGCTCTGCCTACGAAGGGCAGGTTACGCAAACTTTTCTTCATCATCCATTTGAAATTACGTCCCAAGAATCCATAGATCAAGAAGATGTCGAAGGCACCTTGATGGTTTGCCACGAATACATAAGATGTTTGGTTCTGGATGTTCTCTTTTCCGGTCACTTTGACGGGAAGTAAAAAAATGAAACAAGTCAGTTGTGACCAAATCTTTCCCGGGTAATACCCCCAAAAATGTCCGTTGCCTATGGTGCATCCTATGATGGTCAGTAAGGCAGTCAGTATGGTAAGTACCAGAAAAATGGGGAATCCAATAAAGATTTGGTAAATGAGGTATAAGATTTTCAACATGATACCGGTTGTATTTTATGGGTTAATGTTCTTTTTTTAAAGTGATGACCGTGATTTCTGGCCAAGCGCCCAAACGCATGGGGAAGAGTACATGTCCCAATCCGATGTTTACATATAATCCTCTTTTCCCTTCAAGATACATACCGTTGTGTTCGGGATAAAAGAATTTGGATATTGAGAAGCCGAAGAAGCTGATTTGCATGTCGTGGGTATGTCCGGCAAACATCAGTTGGATGTCCGATTCTGGAAGTACTTCTCTACGCCAGTGGGTAGGGTCGTGGCTCAACAGAATCTTGAACATTCCTTCAGTTTCCTTGCTTGCTTCCTGCAGGTTGGCGAAATCGGGGAAAGGAGGATTTCCGCTGTTTTCTACGCCAATCAGGGCTATGGAGTCATTGCCGCGGTGAATAATCTGGTGGGCATTGTTCAGCATTTTCCATCCCATTCGGTTTTGGCGATGGATGAGGCTGTCGATGCTGGCAAAGCGCTGTGCTTCCGACTCCCAGCCTACGTAGGTGCCATAGTCATGGTTTCCCAAGATGGAAAATACTCCGTCTCTGGCTTTTAGTTGCTGGAGAACAGGCATGAATTCATTGATTTCATCCGCACGGCTATTCACCAGGTCACCGGTAAATACGGCCAGGTCGGGGTGCTGTTCCAAGCAGATGGACATGGCTTTCTGCAGCGGTTCAGGGTTTCCTTTCCAGCTGCCTGCATGGATGTCGGATAATTGTAGAATTCGGTATCCGTCGAATGCTTCGGGCAAATCGGGAGAAACGAAATCGACTTCACGTACTTGATACAGTTCCTTTCCTACTGTAGCCCCGAAAAGGATATAGGCACATGCTGCCAGACCAGAAAGTCCGCTGAGGGTCACTACCGGGAGTTTTCGGTGGAGCAGTTTCTGGAATCCTTTTAGCAGAAGACTGACAAGGATGAAAATTACTTTAGGAACAGCCACGCATAAAGCGAGAATGATATAAGTTCCGAAATAATCCAGCAGTGCATCGTGGGCGGCGATGAATATATACAAGGTGATTAATAGTCCGATTGTAGGCCACCAAAGCAGACGGTTGGCAAAGCGGTTCTTCAAAGGGGCCACATATACTTTATAGATATACCAGTCGGGTAATAAAAATAATAAAGTGAATAATACACAAGTTCTGATTAATACCAACATAATAGAAGTACTATAAGTTCGCTCTCAAAAATTTCCTCATGGTTTCCACGTTGAGGCCACGACGGGAAGCGTAATCCGTCAATTGCTTTTCATCAATTTTCCCCACCGAAAAATAGCGGGCAGCAGGGTGTGCCAATAGAAGTCCGCATACCGAAGCGGTAGGCTTCATCATGCCGTTTTCTGTCAGTCGGATGCCGATTCGTTTCATATCAATCAGTTCATCCAGCAGAAAGTTGACCGACAGGTCGGGAAGGGAAGGATAGCCCACAGCCGGGCGGATGCCTTGAAACTTTTCATTGAGCATGTCTTTCATGCTGAGGTTTTCGTCTTTGGCATATCCCCAGACATTCTTTCTGATTACTTCATGGGTCCTTTCCGCAGCGGCTTCGGCCAAGCGTTCGCATAAGGTTCTTACCAGCATACGCTTGTAATCATCGTCGGCATAGAGGTTTTCCATTTCGGCATCTACGGTTGTGGCGAAGATGCCCACAGTGTCTGTAATGCCATAATGAAGCGGACGGACGAAGTCACTTAAACAGAGAAACGGTTGGTTAGCCTGTTGGTGAGTCTGTTGACGAAGAAGCGGCAGCCGTTTCCCGTCGAGCAGCAAGTCATCGCCGTCTGCATTTGCATCTGCCAATTTATAGATGGCATATACCTTGTAGGCTCCATCCAGCTGGTTCAGCATTCGGGAGGCTTCTTTATGAAGCTGCATGGCCTCGGATGCTTTGGCACGTTCCTTTTCTGGAAAATTGGCCAGCCATAAGGCACGTTGACAGTCGCATCCGTGAATATCGGCTATGCTCGCATACTGGGGGGTGAATCCCCAAGTATGAAAGAAATAAATCCAATTGATGTAGTCAGCAAGTTCATGAATCTTGTAGCTGACTACCGATAGGGCTGTTTGCATAAATTTATCGTTCGAAAGATAATGCTTGTCCGCGGTGACGGGTATCTACCTGGTCGTTGGCAAACACCAAATCTCCGTTGACGAAAGTCTTCTCTACTTTGCCATGATAACGTCTGCCTTCCATGGGACTCCATCCGCATTTGCTCTGGATGCATTCGGCGGTTACTTCCCATTCGTGGTTCGGGTTCAGCAATACCAAATCGGCTTGGTATCCAGGACGGATGAAGCCACGTTTGTGGATCTGGTAGAGTTGGGCCGGTGCATGGCACATTTTTTCTACCATTTGTTCCACGCTCAAGATTCCATCGTGAACCAGTTCATAGATGCTGACCAGCGAGAACTGCAGCGTTGGCATTCCTGACACGGCTTTCAAGGCACCTCCCTGTTTTTCGCTCAAGAGGTGAGGGGCATGGTCGGTACCGATCACATCAATCTTGTGAGTCGACAAGGCACGACGCAAGGCATCTCGGTCGGCTTGGGTTTTGATGCTGGGGTTACACTTGATTCGTGTACCTAAAGTTTTGTAATCTTGGTCGCAGAAGAAAAGGTGTGAAACACAAGCTTCCGCTGTAATCTTCTTTTCGTTCAAAGGCTTGTCTTCAAAAAGTTCCAGCTCACGGGCGGTGCTGACATGCAAGATGTGCAGCCGTGCACCTGTCTCTTTTGCCAACCGTACGGCCAGGGCGGAAGACTGGTAGCAGGCTTCCTCGCTGCGGATGAGCGGATGGCATTCAATGCTGGGGTCTTCCCCGTATTTTTGTTTGAAAGCTTCCGTGTTCTGTCGGATGATGTTCTGGTCTTCACAATGGGTGGCAATCAGCATTCCGGCGTGTGAGAAGATTCGCTTCAAGGATTCCATGCGGTCTACCAGCATATTTCCTGTACTGGCTCCCATAAAGACCTTCACTCCACAGACATGAGTCTTGTCCAGTTTTTCCAGAAGCTCTGTATTGTTGTTCGTCGCTCCGAAGTAGAAAGAATAGTTGACTACACATTTGGTGGCAGCGTCGGCAAATTTGGCATCCAAAGCCTCCAGGGTCGTTGTCTGCGGATTGCAGTTCGGCATATCCATGAAGGAAGTGACTCCTCCAGCTGCAGCGGCAGCCGTTTCGCTGGCCATGTCCGCCTTGTGCGTCAGACCGGGGTCGCGGAAATGTACATGATCATCGATGACTCCCGGAATCAGGTAACAACCGTTTGCATTGATTTCTTCGTCGCAAGCTTCTTCCGGACGTTTGTCGCCTTCCAGCACTTCTTTTATAATTTCATTTTCAATGACCACAGAACCATTGAACTTTCTGCCTTCGTTTACGATGACAGCATGATGTATCCAAATACGTTTCATAATCGAATCTTATTTCTTTTGTGGAAATTTATGGAAAAAACTGTTCCATTTCAGTCGGATGACTCCAAACACAGCTTCTCCGAAGATGCTGCTGTTCATTTTGGAAGTTCCCAATTCGCGGTTGACAAAAATGACAGGTACTTCAATGATTTTGAATCCACATTTGTAGGCGGTGAACTTCATTTCAATCTGGAAAGCATATCCTTTGAACTTCACCTTGTCCAAATCGATGGTTTCCAGCACTTCTCTTCGGTAGCATTTGAAACCTGCTGTCGTATCGTGTACGGGAATTCCTGTAATGATGCGGACATACTTGGAAGCGAAGTACGACATGAGCACGCGTCCCATCGGCCAATTGACCACATTCACTCCGCTGATATAACGGGAGCCGATAGCCACATCGCCTCCGTCATCGTGACAGGCTTTGTACAATCTCGGAAGATCATTCGGATTGTGACTGAAATCGGCGTCCATTTCGAAGATGTAGTCGTATTTCTTTTCGATAGACCATTTGAATCCGGCAATGTAGGCAGTTCCCAATCCGAGTTTGCCTTTGCGCTCAATCATGAACAATTTTTCAGGAAATTCTGTCTGTAGCCGGCGTACGATGTCTGCAGTACCGTCTGGAGAGTTGTCTTCTACTATTAGAATATGAAACTCCTTCTCGAGTCCGAAGACGGCACGGATGATATTCTCTATATTTTCTTTTTCGTTATACGTAGGGATGATTACAATGCTGTCGCTTGTTTTCATATCGTTATATCTTTAATTCGTTTGAGCAAAGATAACAAAAAAAAGGATTCACGACATGATTTCTTATGGGAAATCCTTGAGCCTCCGCACGCATACCTTGTTAGAGATAGTCAATGCGTTTCGCTTCACCAGTCAATTTCTTTTTGTCCGGTCTGTTTGAGAAAGGCATTGGCTTTGCTGAAGTGTTTGCAGCCGAAGAAACCATGGTCGGCTGAACGGGGAGAAGGATGGGAGGCTGTGAGAATCAGGTGCTTGGAGGTGTCTATTAACGGTATCTTGGCTTTGGCGTACGCTCCCCATAGCATGAAGACCAAATGGTCATGTCTTTCGCTCAAGCGACGGATGACCGTATCGGTAAAAGTCTCCCATCCGCGGTTGCGGTGCGAGCCGGTTTGATAGGCACGGACCGTCAGTACGGAATTCATCGGAAAGACTCCCTGTTCTACCCAACGATCCAGGCAGCCGGAAGAAGGAACCGGCTTGCCTAAATCTTGGTGGATTTCTTGAAAGATATTACTTAAGGAGGCGGGTATGGGCACTCCTTCGGGTACGGAAAAACAGACTCCGTAATATTGTCCGGGCGTAGGATAAGGGTCTTGTCCTAAAATGACGACTTTCACTTGCGGAAAAGGGCAGCGGTTGAAGACTTCAAACAGGTTGTGTCCTGGAGGAAGAACGTGTGCATGGGCATATTCGTACTTTACGAATGCAACCAGATTTTCAAAATAAGGCTTGTCAAACTCATCTTGTAAAATTTCTCTCCAACTTTCCTCTATCCGTACGTTCATGGTGCTTTCCCTCCTTGTGTCAAATCAGATCTAACAGAATATAAACAGTTTCTTCCGATACGCCTTGTTCCAATAACACGTTCTTGTCGTTGATGAACACTTCGGCAAATTGGTCATGGGTCGGATAGCAGGCAGCAGCCTTCCGATAATATACCAAAGCTTGTTTTGTGTCCTGTTGCGCCAATAAGACATGTCCATAGTTCAGCCAGTCTTCCGGAAGCGGGTGAGGCTGACTGATGACTTTCTGGTAGTATTGGCTTGCTCGATCGTATTCTTTGAGCATGAAACAACACCAGCCGATGGCACGGAGGATATTTTCAGAGTCCTTTTCCAGGTATTCAATCTTGTAGAAAAGAATCAGGGCTTCGTCGTAGGCTTGCAGATAGGTCAGGCATTGTCCCATCTGTGCCATCAGATTCAAATTTTCCGGCTCAAGGGATAACGCTTGTCTGAAACATTCCAGTGCTTTTGGGTAATTCTTTACAAGCTTGTAGCATTGAGCCAGTTGCTTCAGTGTCCACAGGTCTTCCGGTTGGAGGGAATTGGCTTGTTCGTAAGCTTGAACCGCTTCGTCGTACCGTTTCAACTTCAGAAGTGTGAATCCCAATTTTTGTCTGAATCGTGCATCTTTCAGGTGCTGGTTCGACAGATTCTTATACAATTCGGCCGATTCGGAGTAATATCCTTTAGAGAATAGATATTCTGCGATATCCTTTTCGTATGTATCCTGGAAGATATAAGGACGCAGCCATCTGCACTCCCAAAAGGCAGGTTGGTCTTTGAATATATCCTGTTGCTCTTTGCGGAATGGCCATAATTTGAAGAAGCGGTAGACGTCTTGAATGTACTGTCTGGTCAGGACGTTGCTTCTGCTTTTTTCTTTTGACTGAATCACGCTTCCCAACTGCTTTATTACGCTCTCTTCTTGTTCGCCGGCATCTTTAGACATCAGCTCTATTTGCTCCTTCGGAATGGACTTCAGGGTTATGCAGAGCGAATATTTGTCTGAGTTGCAGAAAATGGAGGAAGCAAGAAAGGTTCCTAAAACGGATTTTTCAGAGAGCTTGTTTCCCTTGAACAATGGAGCGATAAGGGGTATTTCCTTATTGAAAGGGTAAAACCAGTGGGCAGCTTCCTGGAAAAAAGGATAGTTCTTCAGTTGGGAGAAGGTACCCATGTTCGTATCGGCACCTTCGAAGCGTAATTTACTTAATTCGTCCAGCTGTTCCGTTATTTTGTTGAGTTCCTTCTTCCATTCCGGATTCTGTTCTTCCAGCTCATCGAAGTCTATTTCATTGACATCTGTGTTTGGATTGATCAGCTTTTGATTCTTCATCACCTGCGGAATGATTTCTTCATTTATCTTCTTGTCTATTTTTTCCGTTTCGCGGGAAAGCAAGAAGATGACCTGGATGTGGTGCAGGTCTTTCGTGAAATTCGGTTGTTCGCTGAGTTGGCTGAAGGTTTGAATCAGTTCAGGATAGAGAATCAGTCGCTCTTCATGATAGTACGCTCCCAATGCAATGCCGACCAAAGCTCGCAGTTGGATTTCTGGGTCTTGGTTTTGCTTATAAAGGTTCACCAGCAGGTTGAACTTGTAAGGGTCGAAATACAGAAGGAGGTTCAATGTGATGGATGAAGCGAAGATGGCTATGTCGAAGGCACTGATACCTGTCTGCTGGAAGAGTGCAGACGCTTCCTTGAACTCTTCTTTGCTCCAGTGAGTGGCGGTCCAAGTCTTGTTGAACAATTCGTCCAAGAGCTTCAAGCGAAGTTCCTGGTTGGCTGATGTATGGTCGTCCTCCCCATTCAGCAGGCTGCTGATTTGCATCTGGTTCTCAATGGACGACAACTTTTCTCCCAATTCGGTGTAGCTGTGGGCGGGGTGGAGTTTGAATTCCCGTATCTTATCCGAGAACTTCCCATATTCCTTTCCGTATTTCTGGATAAAAAAAGTTCGGTCGGCCAGTTCGTAGCCTTTGCGAAGTAATGTCCTGAACATCTTTTCGCGTTCAGGGTCGGCTTGCCCTTGAGCTGCATATTGCAGCATATAGTGGTAAGTCATCTGTAAGTTTTCAATATCAGACTGCAACTCCCAGTCGTCAGTCTTCATGGCAAAAGCTTTCAGTTGGACGAGTCCCTCTTTCAGCCTTTTTTGGTCTAAAAAATGAATAATTTCGTTGTACATTTGTGTATAGAATATATACATAATAATGAAGCAAATATAGTAATTATTTTATAATTTTGCATTATCTAAATAAGAACAAGATAATGAAGATACAAGAACTTCAAAAGGCGTATGCTGCACACCCCAATACCAAAGGGCTTGCGGCATTGCTTGCCGATTCAAAGATACGGAGAATTTTCCTTGAGGGGGTACAGGCTTCTTGTGCCTCGTTCTTTGCTTCCGGTTTTGTGAAGCAGATTTCAGGAACTTTTCTCTTCATATTGGATGACCAGGAAGAAGCTGGTTATTTTTATCACGATATGGTCCAAGCGAATGGAGATTCTGATATTCTCTTTTATCCTTCTTCTTACCGTCGTACCATCAAATATGGTCAGAAGGATGCAGCTAACGAGATTCTCCGTACCGAGGTGTTGAGCCGACTGGAAAAGAAGCAGCCGGTATGTGTCGTGACATACCCTGACGCATTGGCCGAAAAAGTGGTGACTCGTCAGCAGCTGACCGACCGTACCATCAGTTTGAAGGTAGGACAGGAAATAGAGACCGATGTGCTTACCGAACAGTTGGCTGCCTATGGCTTTGAACAGGTGGACTATGTTTATGAGCCTGGTCAGTTTGCTACCAGAGGTAGTATCATTGACGTGTACTCGTTTGCCTCAGAATATCCTTACCGTATCGACTTCTTTGGAAGTGAGGTAGACAGTATCCGTACTTTCGAGGTGGAAAATCAGCTTTCCAAAGAAAAGAAGGATGTGATAAACATTGTTCCCGAATTGTCGCAGACTTCAGACAGTGCCATTTCTTTTCTGGACTTTATAACGGAAGATGCGGTGCTTTGGGTAAAGGATTTGATGTGGGTACGTGAAAAGCTCCAGCAAATTCATGATGAGGCGGTCTCTCCTTTGGCAAAAGAAGCCTATGAAGGAGACCCGAATGATTTGGTTGATTTGGAAAGACGGTTGATTGAGGGGGGAGAGTTCATGGCCGGTGCCTTGGATTTTCGTCGCATCGAATTTGGAACAAAACCGGTGGAAACGCCGCAGGCCAAGTTGGTCTTCAATATTTCCTCCCAACCGATTTATCATAAGAACTTTGATTTGGTAACCCGTTCGTTCACCGATTATCTGCACGATGGGTATCAGCTCTTCATCTGTTCCGATAGCGTGAAGCAGACCGACCGTTTGAAAGATATATTTGAAGAAAGGGGCGACCGCATCGTATTCACTCCCGTCGACCGCACCTTGCATCAGGGATTTGTCGACCATACGCTGCGATATTGTATCTTTACCGACCACCAGTTGTTCGACCGTTTCCATAAGTACAACCTGCGGAGCGATAAGGCACGTAGTGGAAAGGTAAGCTTGTCATTGAAAGAACTCAATCAGTTTGAACCGGGAGATTATGTAGTGCATATTGATCACGGTATCGGCCGATTTGCAGGCTTGGTTCGTATACCGAACGGTAATACTACGCAGGAGGTAATCAAGTTAGTATATCAGAATGAAGATGTAGTCTTCGTGTCCATTCATTCCTTGCATAAAATATCCAAGTACAAAGGAAAGGAAGGAGAAAAGCCGCGTATCAGTAAATTGGGTACGGGAGCATGGGAAAAGATAAAGGAACGTACCAAAACCAAGATCAAGGACATTGCCCGTGATCTGATAAAATTATATTCACAGCGAAAGCAGGAAAAAGGCTTTAAATACAGTCCCGACAGCTTCATGCAGCATGAACTGGAGGCAAGCTTCTTGTATGAAGATACACCCGACCAGCTGAAGGCTACTCAAGATGTAAAGGCTGATATGGAAAGTGACCGCCCGATGGACCGCCTGATATGCGGTGACGTAGGCTTTGGAAAAACGGAAGTGGCTGTACGTGCAGCTTTCAAAGCAGTGGCAGACAACAAGCAGGTTGCTGTACTGGTGCCGACTACCGTATTGGCTTATCAGCATTACCAGACATTCAAGAAACGTTTGGAAGAGTTTCCTTGTAAGGTGGATTATCTGAGCCGTGCTCGTACGGCCAAAGATACCAGTCGGATTTTGAAGGAACTGGCATCGGGGGAAATCCAGGTCTTGATTGGTACTCATAAAATCATCGGAAAAAGCGTGAAGTTCAAGGATCTTGGTCTGCTGATTGTGGATGAGGAACAAAAGTTTGGAGTCAGTGTCAAAGAAAAGTTGCGCCAGTTGAAAGTGAACGTAGATACCTTGACTATGACCGCCACCCCGATTCCGCGTACCCTTCAGTTCTCGTTGATGGGGGCTCGTGACCTGTCGGTTATCCAGACTCCTCCACCAAACCGTTACCCGATTCAGACGGAAGTGCATACGTTCAATGAGGATATCATCGTAGAAGCCATCAATTTTGAAATGAGCCGTAACGGACAGGTTTTCTTTGTGAACAACCGCATTCAGAATTTGGGTGAATTGAAGAGCCTGATAGAACGCAATATCCCAGATTGTAGAGTTTGTATCGGTCACGGACAGATGAAGCCGGAAGAGCTGGAACGGATTATTTTCGATTTCGTGAATTATGATTACGATGTCCTGTTGGCTACCACCATTGTAGAGAGCGGCATTGACATTCCTAACGCCAATACCATCATCATTAATCAGGCGCAGAACTTCGGCTTGAGTGATTTGCACCAGATGAGAGGGCGTGTAGGAAGAAGCAATAAGAAGGCCTTCTGTTACTTGCTTGCTCCACCTCTGTCTACGTTGACCCCTGAGGCCAAGCGTCGGTTGCAGGCCATAGAAAATTTCAGCGATTTGGGAAGTGGCATTCACATTGCCATGCAAGATTTGGATATCCGAGGAGCGGGAAACATGTTGGGAGCCGAACAGAGCGGATTTATTGCCGATTTGGGATATGAAACGTATCAGAAAATCTTGGCAGAGGCAGTATCCGAGTTGAAGAACGACGAGTTCGCAGATTTGTATACGGAAGAAATCAAGGCCGGTGAAGACAAGATTAGCGGAGAAGAGTTCGTGGAAGAATGTACCGTGGAAAGTGATTTGGAATTATTGTTCCCTAACGAATACATACCGAGCAGCAGTGAACGTATGTTGCTTTATCGTGAATTGGATAAATTGGAGCAGGACAAGGACGTGGATGCATTCAAGTCGCGACTGGTAGACCGCTTCGGCAAAATTCCTCCAGAAGGGGAAGAACTCATTCAAATTGTCCCTCTCCGTCGCTTGGCCAAGCGCTTGGGGGTAGAAAAGGTCTTTCTGAAAGGAGGCAAGATGAGCCTCTATTTTGTCAACAATCCGGAAAGCCCTTATTATCAGAGCAAGGCTTTTGACAAGATAATCGGATACATGGCAAGTAATCCACGCTATTGTACGCTTCGCGAGCAGCGTGGCAAACGTAGTATGGTCGTTAAAAATATTACTGATGTGCATACGGCCGTCCGTATCTTGCAGGAAATCATGCTTGTCCATACGGAAAATGCCTGATCGGCACTTGGAAAGATTATACAGTGGGGCAGATTCAGAAATGGGAGACCATCTGATTCCTGCGCTCATTTGATAATCTGACGCATTCGTGTGTAATTTCTTTTGAATTATTTGTATGATGCTTTCATAATCTTTATTTTTGTAACGAAATTAAAGGGGAAGTAGAATTTTAGTTTCAGATAAAAATTTATTCTTTAAAAACCATTTTAAGATGAAAACACAATATTTATTAGGTATGGGATTGGGTTCTCTTCTGGCTGCTAATGTGTATGCACAGGAAAACCGTCCTCCTCATGTGATTCTTATAATGACTGACCAGCAGCGTTTCGATGCGATGGGTTGTGCAGGAAATCCTTCAGTGATTACACCTAACTTGGATCGTTTGGCCGAAGACGGCAATCTTTTTGCTTATGGCTATTCTTCCTGTCCGAGCAGTACGCCGGCACGAGCAGGCTTGGTTACCGGTATGTCTCCATGGAACCATGGAATGTTGGGCTATGGCAATGAAGCGGAACGCTATCCGCATGAATTCCCGCGTGAGATGAAGCAGCTGGGATATCATACCGTAGGTATTGGTAAAATGCATTGGTATCCACAGTGGAATACCCGTGGCTTGGATGTCCTGCTTTCGGAAGAAAGTGGACGTAAGATGAGTCCGGATTATATGTCGGATTACCGCAAATGGTTTAATATTCATGCCGGAGGTTTGAATCCGGATATTACAGGTATCGGTTGGAATGATCATGCAGGAGCCATCTACAAGTTGCCGGAAGAATTGCATCCGACCACTTGGACCGGACAGACTGCAGTAGAGTTCATCCGTAATTATCAGGGTGACAAGCCGGTTTATCTGAAAGTATCTTTTGCACGTCCGCACAGTCCGTACGACCCGCCACAGCGCTTTTACGATATGTATGACAAGGTGCCAGAACCGGCAGCTCCAGCCCACGGTGATTGGGTTCCTGAAGAATGGAAGGGACATACCGATCCGATAGCTGAACCTCAGGCTGCAGTCGGTAATTTCGGTGATGCGTATGCAAAGAATTCGCGTCGTCATTACAATGCATCTGTAACGATGGTCGATGAACAGATTGGTAAGATTATCGATGAACTGAAGAAGAGAGATATGTACGATAACTCCATCATCTTCTTCATTTCCGACCATGGAGACATGTTGGGCGACCATTGTATGTGGAGAAAGACCTACGCTTATGAAGGTTCCGCTCACGTTCCATTCATTGTGAAGCTTCCAAAGAACATGAAGTCTTGTTATGAAAAGGGAGAGGTGATTACCGATAAAGTGGTGGAATTACGTGATATCCTTCCTACAGCCATTGATATAGCGAATGGTACACAGCCTGAAATCATGGACGGCAAGTCATTGCTTCCTATCTTTGAAAAGAAAGACTGTGAATGGAGACAGTATCTTGATTTGGAACACTCTTCTTGCTATTTGCCGAACAGTTCATGGTGTGCGCTGACCGACGGAAACTTGAAATACATTTATTTCTATAATACCGGTGAAGAGCAGCTCTTCGATTTGAAGAAAGACCCTTATGAAGAAAAGAACGTGGTCAATGCTAAGAAATACCGGAAGAAGTTGGCCGATTACAGAGAGGCAATGGTAAAACATCTTTCAATCCGAGGTGAAGAATGGGTGAAAGACGGAAAGCTTCAGGTCATCAAGACCCGGACTCTTTTTGGAAAGAATTTCCCGTATGAAGGGGATCCTTATAAGAGACCTTGGCGTTAAGCAGTGCGGTTGATAAGCCCTCAAGTATATGCAGGGGTGTCAATGGGTAGGTTCAATACCTGTTGACGCCCCTGATTTGTGTCTTGAAGCGAAGGCAAGCTGCAAGGCATGAAAATCAGGGCACACTGTTTCTAAACAGCTTGTCCGTTGCCGGATTGCACTTTCCCGTTGCAGTTTTTTAAGAAATCCGAGCGATGGAAGAGGAAATGTATAAAAAGGCATATTTTGACAAATCTATGTGCCATTTTCAGTTTTTAGAGCTTATTTGCAAACAAATTCCTCCCGAATATGTTGTTAAACTTTAAAAAAAGGCTTTATCTAGCTGAATTATACTTTTTTTTTCTATTTTTGCACAAAAATCGGTATAGTGTGCTAATATTGCACAAAGAGACTGATTGGAAATTTGTTTTTTGAGCGAACAGAAAACAAGTGATATGAAGATACTAATCAAAAATGTAAAGCATGATACACAAAGTATTAATCGCTAACCGTGGTGAAATAGCAGTGCGTGTAATGCGTTCTTGTCGCGAGATGGGCATCCGTACCGTAGCTGTCTTTTCTGAGGCCGACAGAACGGCTCGTCACGTACTTTATGCTGATGAGGCCTGTCTGATTGGACCTGCCGCATCGTCAGAGAGTTATTTGAACATTGATAAAATCATCATGGCAGCCAAGCGTCATGGAGTAGATGCGATTCATCCAGGATACGGATTCTTGTCCGAAAATTCAGGGTTTGCCCGTCGTTGTAAAGAAGAAGGTTTCATCTTCATTGGCCCGGATCCAGAGACAATGGATGCCATGGGTGATAAGATTTCAGCCCGTAAACACATGATTGCTGCTGGTGTACCTGTTGTACCAGGAACAGAAAAGCCTCTTCAGAGCGTAGAAGAAGCCATCAGCATCTGTAACCAGATAGGTTATCCGGTCATGTTGAAGGCTTCAATGGGAGGTGGAGGTAAAGGTATGCGTCTTATTCATAACGAATCGGAAGTAGAAGAAGCATATAATACCGCCCGTTCTGAATCAATGTCATCTTTCGGTGATGATACCGTTTATCTTGAAAAGTTTGTAGAAGAACCTCACCATATCGAATTCCAGATTTTAGGGGATAACTATGGCAATGCGGTGCACTTGTTTGAGCGCGAATGTTCTATTCAGCGCCGTAATCAGAAAGTGGTAGAAGAAACTCCATCTCCTTTCATGACCGATGAGTTGCGCAAGAAGATGGGTGATGCAGCCGTAGCAGCTGCCAAAGCGGTAAATTACAAGGGTGCTGGTACCATTGAATTCCTTGTTGACAAAAACCGTAATTTCTATTTTCTGGAAATGAACACCCGTCTGCAGGTAGAACACCCGATTACAGAAGAAGTGGTAGGCGTAGACTTGGTAAAAGAACAGTTGCGTATTGCCAACAATGAACCGCTTCATCTCAAGCAGGAGGAATTGTATCAGCGCGGCCATGCTATCGAATGCCGTATCTGTGCGGAAGACACCGACAACAACTTCATGCCGTCGCCGGGTATTATCCGTCAGTTGGTAGAGCCGAATGGAGTAGGTGTGCGTATTGACAGTTACGTATACGAAGGCTATGAAATCCCTATCTATTATGACCCGATGATTGGAAAGCTGATAGTATGGGCCACAACCCGTCAGTTTGCCATTGAACGTATGCGCCGTGTCTTGTATGAGTATAAGATTACCGGTACGAAGAACAACATCAGTTACCTGCGTCATATCATGCATGTTCCCGATTTCGTAGAAGGACATTACGATACCTTGTTTATTCCGAAACATCAGGAAATGCTGAAGGAATGGGCAGGAAAGAAAGAAGAAGAAGCTGAGAATATCGCCATGGTGGCCGCTTATATCGACTATCTGATGAATTTGGAAGAAAACAAGTCTGTATCATCAGACGGACGTCCTATCAGCCGTTGGCGTGAGTTCGGATTACAGAAAGGTGTATTGCGTATCTAATAGATTATAAGGAGAATTTTATGGAAATACATATTGGTGACAGAGTTGCTGACGTATCCTTGGTCAGCAAGGAAGGAAACAAAGTGCAGTTGACTATTGATGGCGTTCCTTATGATGTAGATATCGTCATGGCAGAAAACGGCAGCTGCTCCATCCTTCACGACGGAAAGTCGTATAATACGGAATTGATTCGCAAGGAAGGTGGTAAAAGCTATACAGTCAATTCCCACTATCAGTCTTATAACATCGACATCATCGATTCACAGGCTAAATACCTGCGCATGCGTAAGGGAGCGGATGAAAAACAGCAAGATAAAATCATTTCTCCAATGCCAGGTAAAGTGGTGAAGATACCGGTAAAGGTGGGCGACCTATTGGAAGCCGGTGACATCGTGGCGGTAATTGAAGCAATGAAAATGCAAAGTAACTATAAGGTAAACAGCCCTTGTGTAGTAAAAGATATATTGGTGAGTGAAGGTGATTCAGTGGCAAGCAACCAGGTGATCATGACACTCGACATTATTAAAAAAGAAGATTGATTATGACTACAGCAGAACAATATAAGAAATTTGAAGAGCTCGACAAGCAAGCTTCTTTAGGTGGTGGTGTGGAACGCATCGAAAAACAGCACGCCAATGGTCACATGACAGCTCGCGAACGAATTGACATGTTGCTGGATAAAGGAACGTTCAATGAACTCGATAAACTGGTGGTTCATCACTGTACCGATTTCGGTATGGATAAGAAGCATATCCCTGGAGATGGTATCGTATGTGGATACGGTAAGATAGACGGTCGTCTGGTATACGTTTATGCGTATGACTTCACTGTATTCGGCGGTACGCTGGGAGTAACGGGAGCTGAAAAAATCGTAAAAGTACAGAAGTTGGCTTTGAAGAACGGTGCTCCTGTCATTGCATTGAATGACTCCGGTGGAGCACGTATTCAAGAAGGAGTGGGAAGCATTTCGGGATACGCTTCTGTTTTCTATCAGAACAGCATTGCATCGGGTGTCATTCCTCAGATTTCTGCTATTTTAGGTCCTTGTGCCGGTGGTGCTTGCTATTCACCTGCCTTGACCGATTTCATCTTCATGGTGAAGGAGAAAAGTCACATGTTCATTACTGGACCGGATGTAGTGAAGGCGGTTACTCATGAAGAAGTGGACAAAGAAGAATTGGGCGGTGCTTATACTCACAGCAGCAAGAGTGGGGTGACTCACTTCCTTTGTGATACCGAAGAAGAAACCTTGATGGGTATCCGTGAACTGTTGAGTTTCTTGCCTTCAAACAACATGGAAGATGCACCTCATCAGACTTGTTCTGATGATATCCATCGTACCGATGAGTCGCTGATGACAGTGATTCCTGATGATCCGAACATGCCTTACGATATCAAGAATATCATTGAACCGGTAGTAGACCATCACTATTTCTATGAAGTAATGCCTCATTTTGCAAAGAATATGGTTGTAGGCTTTGCACGTCTTGGCGGTCGTTCAGTAGGTATCGTAGCCAATCAGCCTGCTTATTTGGCTGGTGTGTTGGATATTGACGCTTCTGACAAGGCAGCGCGTTTCATCCGCTTCTGCGACTGTTTCAATATTCCAATCATCACTTTCGTGGATGTACCCGGATTCTTGCCGGGCTGCGACCAGGAACATAACGGCATCATCCGTCATGGAGCAAAAATTGTATATGCTTACGCAGAAGCTACCGTTCCTAAGATTACAGTGATTACTCGTAAGGCTTACGGTGGAGCTTATATCGTGATGAGCAGCAAGCCTATCGGTTCAGACATTAACTTCTCTTATCCTACAGCCGAAATTGCTGTGATGGGAGCAGATGGAGCGGTGAATATTTTGTATCGCAAGTCTACACTGGAGGAAAAGGAACAGGCGGTAGCCGATTACAAGGAAAAATTCTCCAATCCGTACCGTGCTGCGGAGCAAGGATACATTGATGAAATTATTCTTCCAAGAAATACACGTTTCAAATTGATTCAGGCGTTGGAAATGACTCAGAACAAGAGCCAGAGCAATCCTCCAAAGAAACACGGCAATATGCCACTGTAATGAAAGAATAAACATTTCAGTATAAGTCCTGAGCGGCTGCTGTTTTTGATTGTGACTGATAATTACATAGAAAATAGCGGCCGCTCATTTTTTTACTTACAAATCTGCATTATATTTTTATCTATAAATGCTTTTTTGTATTTTTGACAGCGTATAAATAAGTGAATTGAAATGAAGAAAGTTTTATTGTGTGCAGCTTTTATGAGTTGTCTATTCTCTACGACACCGGTCGTAGCCCAGACACATGAGCCAGATGCAGTAGGATATGTCGTCCGTTTAGGTGAAGTGGCTCCAGATTTTGAAATGAAGTTGACCGATGGTCAGACCGTCAGATTATCCGATTTGAGAGGAAAAATCGTGATGTTGCAGTTCACTGCCAGTTGGTGTGGTGTTTGCCGTAAAGAGATGCCTTTCATTGAAAAAGATATTTGGCAGAAGTACAAAGAGCATCCCTCTTTCGCTCTTTATGGTATTGACCGTGATGAACCGTTGGAACGTGTGAAGAGTTTTGCAAGACAGACCAAAGTGACTTATCCTTTGGGATTGGATCCAGGAGCAGACATCTTTGCTAAATATGCCGATCGCAAGGCGGGGATTACTCGTAATGTTTTAATAGACAAAGAAGGTAAGATTGTGATGATGACCCGCTTGTATAATGAAGACGAATTCTCTTCCCTTTGTAAAAAAATTGCTGAACTTTTGGAAGAGTAAGAATGGTAAAGAAAAGTATATTCAGCCTCTTGTTCCTGCTTATGGTGGGAATCTCTGTCTCTTCTCAGACGCGCAGAGAACCGCTTTTTGGTAAAGCATCCGCCAGCTATAACATCACTTCCAGTTCGTTGAAGGGAGCTTCTTTCTATTTGGTAAGTGGTCATGGTGGTCCTGATCCCGGGTGCATAGGAAAGTACAAGGGACATAATTTGCATGAAGATGAATATGCCTATGATATCATTCTTCGTTTGGGCCGTGAACTGCTGAAACGAGGTGCGAAAGTGCATTTTATTATTCAAGATGCCAAAGATGGCATTCGCAATACGTATGTCTTGAATAATAGCAAGCGAGAAACTTGCATGGGAAAGAAGATACCCTTGAATCAGGTAGAGCGGTTACAGCAGCGCTGTAATGCGGTGAATCGTCTTTATCGTAAGGACCGCAGCAATTACAAGCGTGCTGTATTCATTCACGTGGACAGTCGCTCGCGTAGCAAGCAGACTGACGTGTTCTTTTACCATGCTCCCAAGAGTACGTTGGGAAAACGCCTGGTGACGGAGGTACAAGGTACTTTTCGTTCCAAGTATCAGAAATTCCAGCCTAACAGAGGATTTGACGGTACGGTAAGTGAACGAAATCTTTTCGTCTTGAGGAACACCACTCCTGTGGCCATCTTTCTTGAGCTGGGGAATATTCAAAATGCTCAAGACCAGAAACGCCTGGTGATACCAGACAACCGTCAGGCTTTAGCCAATTGGATTACTGAAGCGATAGTGGCAGACTATAAGGTATCAAAGGGTTCCTTTAGACCTTCCAAGAAGAAGTAAACGGACAAAAGGAAAAATATCGTTTTGTGTAAAGGTATTTATTCAATAAAGGCTGGATTCCATTGTAAAAAGTGGAGTCCAGCCTTTATTAGGTAAAAAAGATAGAAAACCGCAATTATTTTATGGTCAATGCTTTACGGATATTCTCTATGATTTCAGGATTTGTCAGATTTTTCTTTCCTCCCAAGAGGTAAGAAAAATGGTCGGCAGAAATTTCTTCAGGATCAATGATGTAATTCGTATTGTTTCCAACTTTTTGCTTGAACTGTTCAGCTACCTTCTCCAGTGGAATGACTATTGTCTGTCCGTCATGCATTACAGGGAGCATATCTTCATTCAAGGGGATAAATCCGACTGAAAGGTAATCACTGAGCTGTCCTTCTGTAAAAGGTTTCTGGGTATAAATAATCTGTACACATTTCGTGTCAGTTCCTTCTAAGTTGAATATCGTGTAGCTGTCTCTGCGTTCGATGTCTGGATTAGAAATGCGTCGAGCCACTAAATCTGTCGGCAGTATGAATTCTTTGTCCATTACGTGGAAGTCTATAGTAGCATAAACAGCCTTTTTAAAGCCTATGTTTTTTCTTGAAAGCACATGAAACAGTTCATGACTCAATAAAAAAATCATCTGTTCGTCTGAAGCTGCTTTTATGCATGACTCTCCGATGGCTATCCAATTTCTGCGTGTATAAGCCATGGTGTTGAATTCTTCATTCATCGTTGTTTTCAGCAGGATGATTTCTTCTGGATAATCAAGGGAAAGTTTCAGTCGCTTGATGTTCGCCTTGATTTTTTTCATAGCCTTGTTGACTTTTTCCTTTTCCGTCTCACTCCAGTTCAGCACTTCATTCCTGGAAAGGCGTAGCCATTCCGATTTTCTGCTATTGATTTTATTAAGACGAATATCGATGTCAAACTGGTTTAATCCGTTGGAGAAATTGTCAATATCCGTAATGAGCATTTGTCCTTCTGCTTTAGTGGCAAATCGGTATGAGAGAGTGGACTGTTGCTTGTTTTGTGCATAGGCGGTGACGGCCATGAAGCAGAGTAAAATGGCACTTACAACATGTTTTATTTTCATAAGAATCGGATTTAAATGAATAAATGTCTGTTTTCGTTCTTGTAATTATGTAAAGATACGATTGTTTCTTTATAGAAGAAATTTTTTTTGCAAAAAAAAAATCATTCTGATGAAGCTTGTACGAATCTTCGCTTGTGAAGCCCAGTCGTTCGTAGCTTTCCATCAGAATGACTTTTCCATTATCTGAAACTTACTCTTTGTCTTTCAAAGCTTCAAAAATCAAGCCTTCCAATTCTTCGGCCAATTCAGGGTTGTCCTGGATGCACTGTTTTGCAGCATCGCGTCCCTGACCCAATTTGGTATCATTATAGCTGTACCATGAACCACTCTTCTTGATGATTCCCAAGTCGGCACCCAAATCGATGATTTCACCGCTACGAGAAATACCTTCGCCGAACATGATGTCAAATTCAGCTTTACGGAAAGGAGGAGCCACCTTATTCTTCACTACCTTCACGCGGGTCTGGTTACCGATTACCTCGTCACCATCCTTCAGCTGGGTAGCACGGCGGATATCCAGACGTACAGAAGCATAGAACTTCAACGCATTACCACCGGTAGTAGTTTCCGGGTTGCCGAACATCACTCCAATCTTTTCACGCAACTGGTTGATGAAGATACAAGTAGTATTGGTCTTGCTGATGGCAGAAGTCAGCTTACGCAAAGCTTGAGACATCAAACGAGCCTGTAAACCTACTCGGTTATCACCCATGTCACCTTCGATTTCTGCTTTTGGAGTCAAAGCGGCTACAGAGTCGATAACGATGATATCGATAGCCGAAGAACGGATCAGCTGTTCTGCGATTTCCAATGCCTGTTCACCGTTGTCAGGCTGAGAAATCAACAATTCATCCACATTTACTCCCAATTTAGCAGCATAGAAACGGTCGAAAGCATGTTCTGCATCGATGAAGGCAGCAATACCGCCCTGTTTCTGAGCCTCTGCGATAGCATGGATAGCCAAAGTAGTCTTACCAGAAGATTCCGGACCATAAATTTCAATGATACGGCCTTTAGGATAACCACCAACTCCCAAGGCAGCGTTCAGACCGATAGAACCGGTAGGAATCACTTCAACTTCTTGAACATGGTCATCGCCCATCTTCATGATAGAACCCTTACCGAAACTCTTTTCTATCTTATCCATGGCAGCCTGCAAGGCTTTCAATTTTTCACTATTGTTTGGTCTTGGAGCCACTTCTTCAGTGCCCTCAAATTCCAATTCGTCTTTTTTTGCCATATTATATGTTTTATTTCAATATTTGTGCAGCGTGATCTTTCGTCTTGATTTCTTTCGGAGAAATGACACGCTCAATTACACCTTCTTCATTAATAATAAAAGTAGTACGGAAAGTACCCATATACTTACGTCCGCACATGCTCTTTTCGCCCCATACACCGAATTCCTGTACCAACTTCATGTCCTTGTCGGCGATCAGCGGGAAAGGCAAGGCATTCTTTTCGATAAATCTCAAGTGCGACTTTTCATCTTGGATGCTGGCACCGATTACTTCATAACCCGCTTCGCGCAGCGCATCATAATTGTCGCGCAAATTGCAAGCCTCTGTTGTACATCCCGGAGTAGAATCTTTCGGATAGAAATACAGCACTACCTTTTTGCCTTTATAGTTACTCAGGCGGATTTCGTTTCCCTTCTCATCTGTTCCCAAGAAATCGGGAGCTTTATCACCTATATTCATGTTCTTTATAGCTTAAAATTATAGTAAGAATCAAGGACTATGAATTTGATTTCATGTCCTGTAGTTGTTTAAGTTTCGTATGCAAAGATAAGAAAATTTTCATAAGACAATGCAGTATTTGGTCTTTATAGGTTTTTTTATGATACAAGGATATTTTATCTCTTGTTCTACGCTTTTCAGTAGAAAGATTTACAGTATCTTTGCTTTTGGTTTAGACATAAATTGAATAGAAAATGAAAAAAACTTTTGTAAGTGCAGTAATGATGGCTGCTTTGTGTTTGACAGGTTGTGGTAATGCTGGAAAGACAGTAAACCTTATGGGTGAGTGGAAAATTGTTTCTGTAGAAGGAGAGGATGTCAATTCAAAAGAAGAACCTTACTTGGGATTCGATTTGAATGAAGGTCGCTTGTATGGAAATGCAGGTTGTAACCAAATCATGGCATCTGTAACCGTTGATACCGTAAAGCACGGTTTGACATTGTCTAAAGTTGGGGCAACTCGTAGAATGTGCCCAGATATGAAATTGGAGAATCACGTATTGGCTGCTTTGGAAAAAGTTGCCGGATATCAAGCAACAGCAGTCGGTGTAGAGCTGACAGATGCCAACGGCAATGTGCTATTCTCATTGGAAAAGAATGAACAGGCAGAATTGACAGTGAATGATTTGAATGGGGAATGGTTCATCACTACCGTAGAAGGCAAGAAAGTGGAAAAAGTAGAAAAGACTCCGTGTACTGTGCTTTCAACGTAGCTGAAAGCACAGTACACGGAACAGGTGGTTGCAACGTTTTCAACGGTGGATACACTCAGGAAAAAGGCAAAGCCACTTCATTTGCATTCGGAAACTTGGCCTCTACAAGAATGGCTGGTCCGGGTATGGAACAGGAAGACGTTATTTTTGCAGCATTGGGTAAGGTTCGCAGTTTCGATAAAAAAGCTGAAAACACTATCGTTTTGTTGGACGAAAATCAGAAAGAAGTCGTTGTATTGACAAAAAATACAGGCAAGTCTTTGTCTGAATAATCCAGAATAAAATTTGTATCTTCTAAATATCAAGCCCTTCGGCTAATCCTTCTCCGCAAGAAGTAGGGTAGTCCGAAGGGCTTCCTTTTTTTATTCCTCTTCCTTTTTGCTGCTGACATACGTCGGTAACGCTGCTGACATACGTCGGTAATACTGCTGACATACGTCAGTAACACTACTGACATACGTCAGCAGCAAAAAAAATACCTTGCGGAGATCGTTAGGATTCTGCCGAAGACTTTTCAAACATTCCTCCAAACATCTTTCCAGACATCTTTTGAAAAAAATCAGCCCTTTCCATTCTTTTCTAAAATTCCGATAACTTTTGAGTCGATTTTTCTTTATTGTTCCTTATTATATATAAATAGGGCATCTCTTTTGGAATTCCTATGATCTTCAGCCTGCTCTCTGAATGGTTCTATATACTACTTTGGTATTTTTTAGCCTTTTAAAGTCCCGAAAAGCGTCATAGATACACTAAACTGACAGAAATAAGCTCTTAAAATCCCTTTTTGTCTGTAAAATGACAGCCAAACAGACAATCTGTCAGTTGGTGGCATGCAAAACCCCACTTTAGACCCGTGGCACACCGTTTGTCTTTCAGTAGGCGTAACAAACAAGTTACAGAATTAACAAAATAAGAAAATAATAAAAAAATATACAATTATGGGAAAAATTATTGGTATTGACTTAGGAACAACAAACTCATGTGTTTCTGTATTTGAAGGTAACGAACCGGTAGTAATCGCTAACAGCGAAGGTAAGCGTACTACTCCTTCTGTAGTAGGTTTCGTTGATGGTGGTGAACGTAAGATTGGTGATCCTGCAAAACGTCAGGCTATTACCAACCCAACACGTACAGTTTACTCAATCAAACGTTTCATGGGTGAAACTTATGATTTGGTTCAGAAAGAAATTTCACGCGTACCGTATCAAGTCGTTAAGGGTGACAACAACACTCCACGAGTAGACATTGACGGTCGTTTATATACTCCACAGGAAATCTCAGCAATGATTCTTCAGAAAATGAAGAAGACAGCTGAAGATTACTTGGGACAGGAAGTAACAGAAGCAGTCATCACAGTTCCTGCTTACTTCTCAGATTCACAGCGTCAGGCTACTAAGGAAGCTGGTCAGATTGCAGGTTTGGAAGTTAAACGTATCGTTAACGAACCTACAGCAGCTGCCTTGGCATACGGCGTTGACAAATCAAACAAAGACATGAAGGTTGCAGTATTCGACCTTGGTGGTGGTACATTCGATATCTCAATCCTTGAATTTGGTGGTGGCGTATTCGAAGTATTGTCAACAAACGGTGATACACACCTTGGTGGTGATGACTTTGACCAAGTAATCATTGACTGGTTGGTACAGGAATTCAAGAATGATGAAGGTGCAGACTTGACTCAGGATCCGATGGCTATGCAGCGTTTGAAAGAAGCAGCTGAAAAAGCTAAGATTGAATTGTCATCTTCTACTTCTACAGAAATCAACTTGCCTTACATCATGCCGGTAGGTGGTGTTCCAAAACACTTGGTTAAATCATTGAGCCGTGCTAAGTTTGAAGCTTTGGCACACGGTTTGATTCAGGCTTGTCTTGAACCATGTAAGAAAGCTATGAGCGATGCAGGTTTGGGTAACTCAGACATCGATGAAGTTATCTTGGTTGGTGGTTCTTCACGTATACCAGCAGTTCAGAAGTTGGTAGAAGACTTCTTCGGTAAAGTTCCTTCTAAGGGTGTTAACCCAGACGAAGTAGTTGCTGTAGGTGCTGCTGTTCAGGGTGCTGTTTTGACAGACGAAATCAAGGGTGTAGTTCTTTTGGACGTAACTCCATTGACAATGGGTATTGAAACATTGGGTGGTGTCATGACTAAGATGATTGATGCAAACACAACAATCCCTTGCAAGAAGACTGAAACATTCTCAACTGCTGCTGATAACCAGACAGAAGTTACTATTCATGTATTGCAGGGTGAACGCCCAATGGCTGCTCAGAACAAGTCAATCGGTCAGTTCAACTTGACAGGTATTGCTCCTGCTCGTCGTGGTGTTCCTCAGATTGAAGTATCTTTCGATATCGATGCTAACGGTATCTTGAAGGTTTCTGCTAAGGATAAGGCAACAGGTAAGGAACAGGCTATCCGTATTGAAGCTTCATCTGGCTTGAGCAAAGAAGAAATCGAAAAGATGAAAGCTGAAGCTGAAGCTAATGCAGAAGCAGATAAGAAAGAACGTGAAAAAATTGACAAATTGAACCAGGCTGACAGCTTGATCTTCTCTACAGAAAATCAGTTGAAAGAATTGGGTGACAAGTTGCCAGCTGACAAGAAGGCTCCTATCGAAGCAGCTCTTCAGAAATTGAAGGATGCTCACAAGGCTCAGGATTTGGCAGCAATCGATGCAGCAAGCGCTGAATTGCAGAGTGCATTCCAGGCAGCAAGTGCTGAAATGTATGCTCAGACTGGTGCACAGGGTGCTCAAGCTGGTCCTAATGCAGGTGCTCAGGGTGGTGCTCAGAACAACAACGGTAAAGAAGATGTTCAGGACGCTGACTTTGAGGAAGTGAAGTAAATTCGATAAAAATCGATAATTATACATAGATGAATAGCGTGTAGCTCAATAAGTTACACGCTATTTTTATTTTCACATTATTCTATTGTTTTGCTGAAATGTTATATTTTTATCTTATATTTGTACCATAATTGTACCGCGACAAAAAAGTGGATAAGGTGCAACAAAATGATATGATGTTAAATTAGAACAAATAATAAGTGCTTGTATGCCAGCTGCTAAGTTTCAAATATTAAGAAAATGTCAAATCTGTGGAGAAGAGTTTCTTGCGAAGACTT
>RCNI01000164.1_pt1 | contig 42727 bp, 46 predicted proteins | sample 2041151 | NCBI WGS metagenome assembly RCNI01 (sample SAMN09708214, study PRJNA481090) | feces metagenome | isolation source: feces | place: Antarctica: Albino Rookery
AATAAAAGGCCTCCTATGATTTAATATTTTATCATAGAAGACCTTTGTATTGTTTAATTTACAGAGATTTTTTCACAGGCTCATAAATTAAGTAAATATGGAGAGGTTTTAATTTCATTATTTTATTATTCCCACTCCTTGAACGTTACAAGATTTCTTGTATTTTTCTTGAGATTTGTGGGTTTAGATTTACACTAATTATGACAATTTCTACATTTTTATGTCTATTTAATCCTTTTGGTCCCATCCGTGGTCCCACATGATTTCGACATATTTTCTTCCTTATCTTGTCTTAGTTATAATAAAAGAATGGTTGATTTTCAAGTATTTTAAAAAATTAATCTACTATCTTTTCATTTAAATTGTTTATAATCATTTTACCTTTTTACATTATCTGATCCTGATTTTATTAACATCACAACCACCAGCATTTATCCTGCATGTTTAGTTGCCACTCGTAAACTCAGGTGGACCCACGAAAGATAAAAATAGGAGCTGATACAACTTAAATATCAGCTCCAGGTACAAGTTTAGGAGTTAAACTTATTCTCTAAATTATAACTGTAAACATTACCGCTGATTCTGACATATGTACAGTGTCTACATTACTTTTGTTCTTATTAAAAAGGCTTCTATGAAGTATCTTATTAATCACTTCCCTTATACATATAAAGTTAACAGCCTTTGTAGGGAAAGAAATGATACTTCCATTCCCCCAAGTACAAGTTCATACATTTCATCATAATAGTAGCCTATTTCCTAAGTTCTGCTTGTCATTACTTTATTTTTAAAAGCTGATTTAGCCTCTAACTCTGTAAGTTCAATACAAACTGTTCCATTACCATTATTATCTACTGTTAATTTAACAGCGTTTTAAGGAATATTTGGTGTATCTGCTTTTTCAAGTACATTGTGAGTTACAATTGGTTCATCGCTAAACTTAACATCTGATTAATCATAAAGTGATGTCATGCCTTTTTCAAGATGGATGTATGATGCTAATGAGTAGAATTCCTGTTCCGTTTCCATTCCATTTGCTTTTCCATCCATAGTACTTTTAAACATATCATTTCCTAGTAGAAATCACAAAGTGCGTCTAACATATTATTTCCGTTCTTAATGAATCTTGCATTTTTATGTGGATAAATTTCAAGTAATGTAAGTACAACGATTACCAGTGAAATGCTTTCTGAACTTGTTTTTTTTATAAGAATTCATGCAGTAACCATTCTTATCTTGTTTCTTTGATAAGATATCATAACTTTTGTAAACAGTTTCTTTAACTGTTGTTTGGTCCTGCTTGGGAGTTTAGTTTTACCTAATAAGACACTACTATCTTTAGTAGATAATCCTCTTTCTTATCCTTAAACAACTTATCTTCTTCATTTATATTTGACCACTTTAACAGAATTTCTGTAGTTTCATCAATTGGGACCTGAATCTTAAATCTTTGTACCTCTGCTGATATTCCTTCAAGCATATTCTTATCTTTTATCGTGAAGCTTGTTCTACTGTATGAAATTAAATTTATATATTCCTTTTCCCCAATACTCCAATAATTAATAGGAAGATATTTAGGAAGAATAACTTCAACAATATCGTTCTTCTTCTCCATTTTAATTTGAATTTCAGAATCCACTTTAGAGTCTATGTGTGAATTTCCTACAATTTCTATAGGATATGACTTGCTGTTAATCATTACAACATTACTTTGGGGATATCCTTTATCATCCATAGGAAATGCTACATCCATTTCCCCATCCAATGCAGATTTTTCATTACATCCTCCACAAAGAAACATAACAAAAATTGTAAAAACACAAATCAAAATAACTAAAACTTTCTTGTATACTTCCATGCATTAGCACCTCCTCCTAATCTGTAAGTGAAATTACCAGAAGAATTTAACTCCACACTCCTATGAACACAGCCATTAGGTTCTATCAATATCAATATTCTGCTATTACTTCCTCCAACAGAACCAACCCAATCTTCGTATCCGATTAGTCCAACTGAGTGTCCCTTCAGTCCTAAATGCATAGGCTTGTTAGCAGTAATAGCACTTTTAACATTGGCAAAGCTAATCACACCAGTTTGTGAAGGATATAGTCCCCAATGATTGTATGCTTTTTCTATACCACTCCAAGTTTCTCCTTGTTCAGGATTATTTGAAAATACATAATTAGCAACATTCGCTGCTGAAAGAGATTTACCCTTTAAATGGTTAATCATTGCGGCACAGGTTGCTGCCCAGCACCAAGGATGATTACCTTGAGAAACACCTTTAACTCGCACTGTTTTATATGATCTTGGTCCATCAACTGCAGTTGGATATGGGCTACTATAAAAGACATCATTTGCTCTTAATTCTGTTTTTAAATCGCTTTGAGATGAAACCTTAGACAATGATGATAATGACAAAGTAAAATCAGAAGATAATTCTCCAACTTCATTTTCATCATCATATAATTTGAAGAATTCAACAGATTTTTTTCCATCAAAAGCCTGTAAATGAACACCATCCGTTAATAATACAAAACCTCTCATCATGTTACTATCTAAAATATCTCCCAGCTCTCTGGCAAAAGAAACTGATAAAGGAAATCTCCGAAAATCCCGTAAACAAGGCATTTTCAGAGGTTTAAATTTTATTATTTTATTATTCAAACTCGATAATCTCTAAACAATTTTGTTTAGAGATTATTGAATTTCGTATTTGTAGTTCTTTTGATTATTTGATTTATCCATATTATCCTGCCTATACGAGCTAATGTTATCATTTTGTTATCGGCATTGATAACACGCTCTCTATAACTGTGGATAATACATTTTTTTCGCTAATTTTCAGTGTTTTCTCTTTTCAATATAGATTCTACTCTTTTTCGCACATAATTTGTTTGTTTAACATAAGAAAACGCAAACAATAGAATCAACAAACTTAAGAAAATCCAATCCTTATTTTCTTGTAAAAAAGTAATCTTATTTTTTAGGCATATCTCATTAATGGTAATACCTAATTTACATACAAATGCACAAATAAAAGTCGATAACAATGTTCTATATGTATTGTTAACTTCTGACAAAGTATCAACTAAAGATTCAATACTACTTGCTTTTACATAGTCCGAATAAGGTGCGTATCTTATTAGTTTAATTTTTTTCATCATAGGCTCAATTATGATTGAACCTATCCTACTCAATACCATACCAGCAAAATAGAATAATATTAAATTTTCAAGCAAATTATCCGATAATAAATTTATTTCAAATATAAATTTTAACAGGTAGATAAACAATATTCCCGGATATAAATTATTGAAAATATTATATGACGAAATTTTTTCAACTATCTGTTTTAATATCTCTTCCATAATATTATCTCCTCTATATAGTCATGATGTACCAACCTGCATATGCTTCATCATAAAAAGTGTCAGGATTACGTTTTTTAGCAAATACTTCATATGTCACATATACATCCATCCCGTTTTTACCATTAGTATTAATAACAATACAGTTTGCTTGATTATTTGTAATATGATCTAACCCTCTGTTATTCCAAGATGAATAATCTAAATATTCATTTTTGGCATTTCCAAATAATGTTAATTTGGGATTTAATACATCCAAATACTCGTCATTCCCTCCAGTTTTTCGACCATGATGGGGAGCTATCAAAACATCAACATCTTTTACATCTTCTTCATAATTCTCTAAAATATAATCCCATGTCTTTTTCGCTGAATCTCCAGCAAATACAATCTTTTTATTATTCCCCGTCCTATATAAAATGACATACGAACAATCATTATAATCTTTTGATTTGTTTGCTTCTTCTACTAAATCCATTGTAGGTGCAAGCAAATATAAACCATCTGCACCTGATTTACCATCTTCTGTTTGGTTATAATATTTTCCTTTTTGCCCTGCATATAAATGCAAAACCTTAGGAGAGGATGAGGATGTTCTAACTTCTTGATAAAAATCCCAATCTGCTTTATCATATCTTCCCCAAGCAGAATTATCATCCATCACTTTAGTATTTTCGGTATCCCAAAAATTTAAAACTTCAAATGTATCAAACAGTTCTTTAATCCCATCCATATGGTCCATATCAGGATGTGTTAGAACAAATCTAAAAATTGTACTTACATTTCTATCTTTCAAATACTCGATTGGATTTACAGGATAGTTTTTTTGATTATGGTTTCCAGACAAAGATGCACTTTCAAATATTTTTGTTACTTCTTGCCCATTAGATATATCAATTATAGTATTATGTTCAGATGGATGTTCTATCCAAATACAATCGCCTTCATTTACATTCAAAAAATGCACTATACCCATATGTACTTCACCTCTATTATTAATTGTCTAATCTTTTTCCTATCATATAATTTCTTTGTCATCTAAATTATTGATTAAAGCCTCTATAACTACCAAATCCAAGCATATACGCTGCCATTGCAATTGCCATATCTTCGGACTCAATATCCTGTTTAGCTACCATTTCTCTTAATTCATCGATAACTGTATCATGTAGTCCTTTACAGCCTTTTCAATAACAGACGGCAACACCATACACATCTGATAAAAAGCATCTTCCTGTCCTGTTACAAGAGCATGAAACTAGTCAAGACTTACTCAACGAATCAATTTATGTCCCATTTTTTATTATCAATAGTAGTTTCCCACTTGATGTTCTGGGAACGCTGCGCAATTGTTTCAACAACCAAGAAACAAGCACAATCATTCTGTCTATACGAGCTAATGTTATCGTTTTGAGAACTGGGAAAGCTTGATTTTACTGGGGTCTTGGATTATGGTGTTACAAACACGTTACAAACACAGGGCTTCTCATTACTCCTCACCACACCTCAAAGTTACTAAAGAAAGAGATGACACAAAATAACAAATGTGTATCTTTCTCTTTTATCATGTCTCACAATATCATTACCTCTCTTTAGATTCACAGATATTCTAAAACGCCTTTATCTCTCCCACGCTTTTTTTATTGCTTCAAGATTTAATGAATGCCATTCTTCTTTCCATAATTGCAAGTAAGGTATATCACTTGATGACGGTTTTGGATTACATTCTTCTATTTGAACAATTGAAGGCAATACTACTGCATCTCCAATGAGTAAACATTCACCAGCTTTTAAAACTGGCATTTTATCCACAATACTCCCTAATGTATCTGGCAACAATCTTTTTACATAATTTTGATCTGCCGGATTAGTTAAACGTAATGACAAAAAATTATTGCATTGAGAAAAGATTGTTTCTGATATCTCAGACGGACGCTGGCTAGCCAACATCAATGAAACTCCATATTTTCTTCCTTCTTTGGCAATACGTTCTATGGATTCTCTTGATGCTCGATATTTCGCCATATCATTATTAGGAACATACTTATGCGCTTCTTCATATACCAATAATACTGGCACATCATTAGCAATATCATCTTCTCCCTTACTGTCTTCTGCACGCATCCTCTTATAATAATATCCAAACTCAAATAAAATTCTTGAAATTAATGAAACAGTTATACTTAATACATCAAATGGGACACCACTCAAATCTAAAATTGTAATATTGGACTTTGCATTTTCTTGATATCCTAACAGTTCACGCAATGTTTCTTCGAAAGAAATTTTTTTTGAATTTTCTCCAAATAAAAACCTTAATCGTTTATCATTTATTTTATTCTCCAACCTATCTATAAAATTTATTAGGCTTCCATTATTAGTTCCAGATGCCGAAGATCCTGTATATTTAACTTCTTCTTCAAACAAGCAATCAGCTTCTTTAGCGTCAAATTTATACGTTTCTCCATTTACAGTTGTATATGGAATAGCATTATCTTTATCTTTCTTTTCATTATTCCTGTTTTTTATATAGGTAAGTATTTCATTGACATCAAAGAAAAGTGGTGAATCAAAATGAATCTTTTCTTTTAATGCAGTGTCTCCAACAAAATGCTTTTTTCGGTTATTAACAATTGCCTCTTTCAGTACATTTCTTTGTCTATGATCATTAGCTTCTGTATCAATAAAAAGCTCTTGTAATTCGTCACTATTTAACAGCCAGTACGGTAATACCAAATTAGATATATCAATAAAATTAGCATTGGGAAATGCAGTATGGTATTCCGAATGAATATCAAAAACAACTATATGTGAATTATTTAGTCCTTGATATGTCCCTTCTTTTGAATTAATTGCCTTTTGAAGTATTTTTGCTACAGAATGAGATTTTCCCGATCCCGTTGATCCAACAACAGCAATATGTTTATTAAAAAATTTATCTCCATCCACAGGTACCTCAATAGTTCTATCTGCCGACAATGTTGAAAAACTAAACTTTTTTTCGTTCTCTAACGATTCTTCAAATATTTTTTGAATTTCTTCTTTTTTTGCAGGCTCAACCTTTTTTGGTGGAATTGCTATTGTATCTCCACCTCTTTCAAATCGCCCATTTCGAATTATGCCTAAAGGATTCGCTTCCAATATATATTTTCTACTTGCTTCTCCACTTTGATTAACTCCGACTTCAATATTAAAATTTTCAATAATTGCTATCAATACTGCATTGTCGTTATCAGCAATTCTAAGATATGATCCTACTTTAAGTTTTTCCTCCGCCAATTGAAAATCTTCCAAATCATCAACTGATATTTTTACTTTGTTTGGAAGCACCGCAATAACTTCTGCGTTGAGTTTTTCATTTTCTTCCATTTTTCTCCCCCCCTAAATCATCATATTAATATCTTCTGTTTTAGAAATTTGTATTCCATAACAAAGATTTCGATTACTTTCATAAAATGGTTCTTTCAAATAAAATTGATAAATCATTTTAGTTCCTGTTGCTTTTTTTAAAATATCATCCAAACTTTCAATATGATTAATTATTTTCACCTTTATATCATTTTCGTAATTTGCCCTTCGTATAATAGAATCAACCATAAATTCTGCACCCAAAAAATCGTATCCATCCCATAAACGGATATCTTCGCGTTGTAATTTTTTCTTCAAACCAACTAAGCGTTCCTGACTAATTCCATTCAAATAAACATATGGACAAAATGGTTTTATTTCCCTTTTTGATAATTTACTCCAATTTTTTGATATCTTTGCAATCAGCGAAACAATTTGTGCATCATTTACCACTGTATCACATTCAATCAAAAAAAATCTTTCATATGGAGACACATTTTTTTGTGAAAAATATTGTTTCCGTATATCAGCACAATAATCTCGTATCCCCTTGAACTGCAAATACCATTTATCAAATAACATTTTTTTATTGTTAATTTTGTCTAAAAATTCTCTTTTATTTACAATTCTCTCACACATTTTCTGTTGTACGGCTTTTTCTTTAACCAATCTAAGAGCATTATTATAATAGTAATATTCTGCCTCAAATCTATCACATTCAAAAATCTTTTCTAAACCGCTTATTACTTTATCCTGCTGTTCCTGATAATCTTCCGCATTAATATCAACATCTACCTTATCCAGAAACTCCTTTATATCTTCATCAGTTAAGTTTAGTTCTTCATGTAACACATGTACCACTTTCTTTTCAGTATATGTAAACAAATTCTTTTTTGCAAATTCTACAGTTAACATTCCTGGATATTTGTCTTGACCTGATTGGTATTTACCATACAGCTTATATCGTATTTTTCTTTTTTCTGGAGTTCTATTAACATAATCTTTAAGCATAAGTCTAATTGGTTTTGCAATAACCGAATGATTATATTCTGTTTTCGCATAATACTTACACTGTACAGCAACCATTTCTTTTTCTTCGAGAATATCAACATCTTCTATTCCCTCTATTGTCACAGAATCCTCTTCATTTACTAAATTTATTAATTGAAAAATAAAATAGTCAAACTGATAATAATATCCTTTTATTGTATCTACTGCGTCCCTGCTTCTTGCCATATACTTTATCCTCTTTTTAATCTTCTATGCTGCATCTTCTTCCATATTCCCCTCGCCATAGAACAAGTCTCCTCATTAACATGCAAATACTCGCCCAAAATACTATTATCTACAAGATCCAAAGCCTTCTCGATATTCTCTCCATTTCGCACAATCTCATCTACCTGATATAATATTTCCCTAATCTTTTCAATTGGAACACAATCTAAAATAGGAACTAATACATTTCCTACTTCTCCTGGCAATATTTCTAATACCCCACCACCATAACTACGCCCGCAGATTTCCGTAAAGGCAAAAGAAATACTATTATAGTACGATAAAACTATTCTCTCTGGTTCAATACCATTATTAAATTTTATCCTATGCATAGTATCTGTAGAAACAGCCCCACAACAATTCAACACGAATTTAGGATATAAATTATTTCTACGAAGGAAAAAAGCGTCCGGCACCCATACGGATGGTATTTGATACCATTTCTCTCTGATTTTGCATTTATATCCCGTGTTATCACCATTTTTCTCGCCAAGTTCAATATATTCTTTTTGTCCTTGACTATATTTTTCTATTGAGGTATCTGGAAAGTCAATCAAATAAGCTGCTTTTCCCTGATCAACATTTCTCTTCCAGTCATCATATTTGAAGAAAACACTATGTGCATGGGAACTTCTTCCTATCAATGGTCGAACAACATTAGTTAAATCATATATCTCAACAGTTTTTTTATCTACTGAAAAGTACTTATTATTTCCTGTTGTAATCCCCACATTAATAATACCCGTTTCAGACAACGTTTGAAATCTATCATCATTTTTCAAATCTAAAATCAGTTGATTTTCTTGCTCCGTTGTAAAATATTTTGTCCACTTTTCATGCACATGGCTAAGTTTCTGAAAACCATTCGCATATATATTGAGATTTTCTAAATCATCAAGGTTATTTAATTCTATAATCCTTATGCCTTTTTCTGAATCTCCCTTTTCTCCAATAAAAACCACCACTTCTTGTTCAATGCCTGGAAAAACTAATTCTTCAAATGTCAATAATGTTATTTTTGATAACTTGTTGGACAAAAACAATCTTAAATCTTCCGCATACGCAACCTGTAAAATTTCCGCTGGGATTACGAACGCAATTTTTCCGTTATCACTCAACATATGCACACAAGCAACCATAAAACCAACCCATGTATTGATTAACTTATTGGCTTTCATTCCATGACTTGTTAATATTTCAGTCATTTCTATTCTTTGATTTTCTTCAAGATATTGGTAACGGATATACGGAGGATTTCCAAGTATCAAGTCATATTTATTTATATCCTTACATTTTTGATAAAACTGAAAAAAATCTCTATTCAGAACAGATACATTTGGATTATTTTTTAACTTCTCAGCCACTTTTTTTGCTTCATTTTTTTCGATTTCTATTGCGGTCACTTTTCTATTTTGAGTCAAGAATTGAGTTTCAATTAATGCATCTACAAACACTCCATCTCCGCAACTGGGTTCTAATATTGATTTAACAGATGCATCCTTCTTGAAAAAATCCACCATTTTTTCTGCCAATTTTAATGGCGTATAATAAGCACCTCTTAATTTCTGTTCTGTACTATCTTCTTTTAATATCATTCTCTCACCTAAAATTGCAAATTATAAATTTTCGTAATATTATCTTCAATTTGTTTGCTTAAATTTTTCTTTTCTGCTTCTATTACACTAATAGACGCTTTATCTTTTTTCTGTTCTAATGTAATATTCAACTCATTTATTTTCTTTGCAGAAATAAGCACTGATTCATATAACGCTTTTTGCTTTTCATCATCAAAATCTAATTCTACAAAAGGTATTTTCTTTAATAGATACGTTCCTCTCGCTGTAAATCCTCCTTCAAAATCACTTCCCATAATTTGAAATAGTTTTTCTGTATATGGATGATTCAACCATGCTTGTATATACCTTAAATCATATTTTGAATCAGGAAACTTTGCTATTGCACAATATCCCGCTGTACCACCAGAAGCAATGAGCATATCATTTTCATCATATGCATACATTGGTTCTTTACTTAAAATTCTAACAATTAACTTAGGAGTATTTACAAATGCAGTCAACGCCTGTGTTCTTCCGTATTGATACCATGTATCGACTGTTGCATTTTTTATGTCTCGACCTTTTCCACCATTTAAACATCTAGGAACCAACAAGTCATAACAGTCCTGTAAATATTGATATGTTCCAGGATACTCTTCTTTCATAATATCAACACTAATCAAGCTACCATCTGCATTATATGGAAAAATAATATGCTTATCCGTTTTTAACAACGAATATGTACCCATTCCTTTTTCATCAGCCTTAGTTGGTTTGTAGAAGGGCTTCAAAATACGTTTTTCTATATGGTATCTTTCTTCAAACTTATCCACAATTATTTCTTCTTCTGTTTCCGAAACAATTTCATCTTTACCAAACCAATATACCGGTTTAGGTCTTTCTGCACTTGTTTGTATTCCATTAAAAATATTTACTATTTCTCCTAATGGTTTCCCATTTTCTTCTACCGTTGCAATCATTTTCATAAATTTTATATCTGTAGTTAATCTCCAAGGATTTTCATCTAATAATTCATTCTTTATCTTAATATTTTCTTGTTCTTCACCAGTCCAGAGATCAATTAGTGAAGTAACATTTGTATATTCCATCTGCTGACTGCTTTCTTTGCATAATGTAATGATGCAACTATAAATAGTCTTATCTGGAAAAAGTTGCATATCTCCAAAATCATCTAATTTGGAAACATGCTTAGATATTATTCGACGCAGCTCTTGTCCTGCTCCTATTTTATAAAATTTATTTGGCACGATATAACACATTTGACCATTTTCTTTTAAGAGGTTGAACGCTTCTTCAAGAAATAAAAAATATTTATCAAATTGTTTATATGCACTTTTATATTTCTTTTTATAAACTGCAAATTCTGCTTCTGTCTCTAAGGTATGAATATCTTCTGTTTTTACATATGGCGGATTGCCAATAATCGCATCAAATTTTGATCCGCTATTGATTACGCTCCATTCAAAAGGTTTTATATTACATAATGCCTCTATTGACATATCTTTCCTAGATATATCTTCTCTACAAATCAATGAATTTCCATTTTTTATATTAGAACTTAAATCTGGTAAAATCGGAACACATTCTTTCACAGATGCTGGTGTTTCATCTTCTATTAACTTTATTAATAAAGAAAATTTGCTAACTTCAACAGCATGAACATCAATATCTACGCCATAAATACATCTCGTTAAAATTTCTTTTTTATCAGTTAATGGCAACTTCTTTTTTCCATTACTCAGCTCTAATAAATGCTTTGGATCATGCTGCATATACCATTCTGTACAATAGTCAACGAAAAATTGATATGCCTCCTCTAAAAATACTCCTGATCCACAGGCAATATCTGCAATCTGAATATCTTTTATTTCTTCTGGTGTTTTTTTCTCGCAAATTGGAGCTAATGTATTTTTTACCATATATTTTACAATTTCGACAGGTGTCGATACCACTGATCGATATTTATACTCTTTCTTAGCAGCCAATATTATATGGTCATCTTTTTCTACAAGGTTTTCTGTAAGAAAACTCTCATATATTTTTCCTAAAATTCCCGGCTCAATAATATTAAACATATATGGCGTCTTAGGATAATATAGTGAAAGAATCATGTTGAAAATAATATCATTATTCAAGTCAAAAATGATATTATCACCAGCAAACAACTTAGAATTATATTTCTTATCAACTTCCTTAAAAACTTTTGTTAAGGCATTCTGCAACTCCACTTTATTCCGAGCAGTTTCTTTTAAACTTCGATATAAAGGCAAATTTCTGTCTTCACAAATTCGCAAAAAAATAATTTGATTTATAAATTCCTGCACTACATCATTCAAAACATCTATATCTTTGTATGTATTATCTGTACGATACAAATAATTACCAATTTCAAGTCTCCATTCATTAATTTGCTTTAAGAAGACTTCATCCACTTCTGTTGAATATCGTTCTTCATTTGGGAATTTATCCTCGACATATTTATCATATTTTCCAGTATAAACACTTTCTCTTGAAATCAGCTCATATATCTCTTCATACTTCTTTAAATATTCTAAATAATGATATTTCCGATACAACGATACCGTCGCAGCATCTCCATCTTGTGGCTTATTTGTAGCATCATAAATCATCATATCCTCAAAATTTGTTAATATGGACAATTTATGTTTGGCATTCCAACCATAACGTCTTGCCTGAATAGCCGGTTCTTGTTCTTCTTTTATATTCACTGCAGGTTTCTTGGCTTCTACAAAGATTTTTGATACCCCGTTTAATGTTAATGTATAATCTGGTCTATCTCCACTGTTTGAAAATTTTTCCACAACTACTTCTTTATATTGCGGTGATGTTCCTTTTTCATTATGTACATCCCAACCAAAGCTCTCTAACAATGGACTTATAAATTCATCTCTACAATCTTGTTCATTAAACTCTCTTGCATTTCTATAAAATTCCATATTTTTTTGATACTGGGATATTAATCTTGATAATCTTTCTTTACTCATATTTACGTCCCCACTTACCACTAAAATCACAATGCACTTTTACCACTTTTTACCCACTCATCAATCTCTGTCAACTTAAATTTCCATAATCGTCCAATTTTGTGTGCAGGTATATCTGTTTTTTGCTCCAATTTCTAATCGTATCTTTTGTTACTCCCAAGTATTCTGCTGTCTCCTCTAAACTGCACCATTTATCTACCAAATCAGTCATCTTGCCCTCCACACCTATATATCTCATATTATATAACCATTCTTAGTTTAACTCATCATATCACAAAAAACAATCATATGTTCTATGATTTAATAGTATTTAATAGTAATTTTAAAGGAAGATTAAATATTCCTCTTCCTCCGGCAAGGTAAGACAGGGGATAAGATAATCCCCATGTCTGATATAAGTGCCGCCCATTTCTTCAAATATTGTTTTCTTCATTGTCTGTTCCACCTTTCTTATCGTTCTCTATCCATAGATTTCTTCTTGACTGACCGTTTCGGTTGCTGTCTACCTTCCTGCTGATAGCGGTGCAGCTTTTCCAGTACACTTTCTTTTTTCGGTTGTTCCAACAGATTTTTTTGTTTCTGTTCCGTCTGATTTTTCCATGCCCTTAATTCTTTGTTGTATTCTATAATCAGTTCTTCTGCCTTGTTATAAACCTTCTGAAAGGCTTGCACATTTGGATAGCCTTCTCGTTTTACAATCTGTTCCAAACTCTTGTGCAGACGCTTTTCCAAATCCTCTAACAGTTCAATTTTCCCTTCCAGAGATTTTCGCTCTTTGCCTTTAAAGAACCCTCGTAGCTCTGACAGTTGCTTTTTCAAAGAAGAAATATCCTGCTGTGTGCGTTTTATCTCCATGGACTGTCTCTGCAATTCATACATGAGTTTCTGCATATCTTTCCATTCCTGCAAATCAATCTTTGGCACAGGTCTTGGTGGCAGTTTAAATTTGAAAATTACTTCCTGTAAAAAGTCTTTTGCACCTCGGATAATCTGACGGAACATATCTGGCAGCCAACCGTGTGTCCTGATAGATTGCATCGTTTTGTCTGTGATTTTTTCCTGCTTAATCTTCAAAATATCTTCTTCGGGAACACCCTCGACTAATGCCACATCAACTGTCCGATTCCATTCCTGCCTTGCGACATTATCTGCCTTTATCTCCTCTGCTTTCGGATTGTTCTTTCCGATTTTCTTCGTTGCCAGATATACGCCGCCCTGTTGGAATACGGACAGTTTTTCTGATTCTTCTTTTACATATCGGTTGATCGTATCGGTAAACAGCTCTTTGACTTCTTTGGTAAAAACTTTGTTCTTAAACCATTCATCCTTTTTGGTGAAGATATGGCTTTCATAAACTTCCCCTTTAGGGATAATGCTACACCCTGCTCGGATATTCCCCTGCTCGTCTAAAATCTCTTTTTTCGTGCGTCTATGCTTTCCGTGTTCATCATAAAACATATTTCGAGTAGCAATCTTCACTTCGGGCTGCTCCAACATTTTCCGTTCGCTGAATACAAGATGGATATGATAATTCGTTTTTGTCTTGTTGTGATGAAGGGCTGCGCTGCACTCCACACCATATTTTCTATGAAAAGTTTCTGTAAAAAGTCTTACCGTATCGTCAGCTCTGTACTGAACAAAACTTTCAGGAAGGGCTATGATGAACTCACGCCCTTCAATACATTTCCCTGCTGAACCACTCGCCTTAAAGTCCAACTGATTTTCACTTGCAAGATTTTTCCAAAACTCCGGTGTTGCTCCTTCTGTCTGATAGGTCGCATAGAGATATTCCTGCCGTTTCGGATTGGAGATATAATCAATCCTTCCTGCCACATTGGACAACTTACTTTGTCTGATAAATGAATGTCTGCCTATAAGCATCCTCCTTCCCCGGCTCTCGCCGACTTTATTGTGAGTAAGTGCATAGGCACCTGTTTACGAACTTATCTGCCTATCGGCAGCATAGCTCCCGGCAGGGCGAAATACACAGAGCATAAACAAAGTTTGTGCGATGGGTGTATTTCGCTCTCAAACGCCGAGAGCTTATTTTTGTTTTTATAAAATCCGTTTACTTCTCGGACTCACACTTAGATTTATGGGCGTATCCGCCCTTTTGATCTGCCCGTATCCGGGCTGTTTTTTCTATGACTGACAGAAGATTATCTACAGTACTTTCTTCCCATCCGGCGAGCCATATCAAGGTTTTTTTCTCTGCTTTTGTCAGTTCCACTCCCTCCAGTACCTTGTTCATTTTTTGTATCTGTCTGCACTCCATCTCGTAAAAGAAATCATTCACATTTCTACTTTTTCTATCCGGCTGCTTTAACATCTGCAACACTCTCTTCCTGCCTTGTCTGTTATTTACAGGGGTGTGCCACACCCCTGTTCTTATCATCAATGAAGAATTACCAACGGAATTTTTCCGATACTCCTCGTCTATCCAAATATTCTTTTCTTGCCTGTTCCCGTTCTTCCTCTGTCGATGCAGTTTTTGATTTTCCAAACAGGTCACGCATGACCATCCTGTCCAACTTTTTCTCCAACTCCTGCTTAATTTCTTTCTCGCAACTCTCATCTTCCATCAAATGAAAGCGGAGCAACTGCATAAATAATTCCTGCGATATTTGCACATTTCTCATCTTATCCAATCCTCTCCGTGACGGTATGTGACAGTTGTGACGGTTATTCCGATACCGCCCCCGCTATCACAAATACCGTCACAACCGTCACCAACTGTCACGCTGTTTCCATATCGTCTTTCCAAAACCGTATTTTTCTTCCATCATGGGTACGGCTGCTCTTATAATAAATACCATGCTCTTCATACAATCGCCCCGAAAGAACATTCAGTTTTCGTGTGATGACATGGGGCTGAATTTCTACCTTTATCAATGAAACCAGTTCCGTTGCAGATCCTTCCCAAAAAGAAATATCCTTCATAACAAGTTCGCCAATCTCATCCAGTAAAGGCTCTGGCGGTTCTTTCCATAATTCTGTTTCTGCCCTTTTTAACTCCCACAATAACGTTTCTGTGTTACGGATAAGGTATAACTTTTGGTCTTGCTGATCTCTACCCGACACTTCCAAAGTTGCGACATTACCTGTCCTTTTTTCTTTCTGAAGGAGAAACGCCCCATCCGCCGCACCAAGCAGTCCGCTTGTTCCCGAAATCATATCAAACTTATCATCCGCCGTCTGTTTCCTTGTGTGGTGTACGAGCAGAATACAAAGACCGTGAGCGTCTGCAAAATTTTTCAGTCTTGCCATAATCTGATAATCGTTGGCGTAACTATAATTATCTCCGCCAACTTCCCGTACCTTTTGGAGTGTATCAATGATAATCAGTCTTGTATCTGAGTATTCCGCTACAAACTTTGCAAGCTGTTCATCCAGTCCTTTTCCCAACTGACTGGCAGAAACAGAGAAGAAAAGGTTGTCTGCACTCTCTGTTCCAAACATCCGATACAGACGTTCCTGTAAGCGGCGATAATCATCCTCAAGAGCGAGATACAGTACAGTTCCTTTTCGGGTGGTATAATTCCAAAGCGGTGTTCCAGTGCTTACGTGATAGGCAAGCTGTGCCATCATAAAACTTTTTCCCAGTTTGGGAGAACCTGCAAAAATATAAGTGCCGGGGTAGAGCAGACCGTCGATCAACGGCGGCTTGCTCTGATATTGAGTATCTAACAGCTCATTCATTGAAACTGTTTTAAGATACAAGGGGTCTAAACTTAACTGCATTTCTCTCTGCATTTCCTCAAAACTCTTGATATTTTCCTCATACTCGGATATACTATTTTCAGTAATCTTTTGAATTGGCTGCTCCGTATCTGCGCCAACAGATACATTCGGGACAGTCTTTTCTTTTTTATTCTCCATTCGCATCCTCTCCTTTCAGACCACCAATAATAATGGTAATCAACTCAATTATATTCATCAGTTCCTCATCCACGTTATTCCCTGCTTCAATCCTTTTTAACTCTGCAAGGACAGTAGCAAGTTCCATTTTGAGAGCCTTATATACTCTCGGATTGCCTTGTACCACCACATCCTGATTCAGACAGCGGCGGTAACAGTATTCCTGTTTGGGCAACCCCGATAAGGCAACTGCCTTATTAATGAGTTCGTTTTCTTCAGGCGATACCCGAAACCCCACTGTGATATTTCTCCAACGGTTTTTGTTATCTCTGTTCTTAGCTGACATTTTCAATCTCTCCTTTTTCTAAATCGTCTAATCTATCTGCCATTTCTGTCTGCTTTGACGGGAACAAATGCGCATATTGATAAGTAATCTCAATGCTTTCATGTCCCACACGATCTGCAATCGCCACCGCAGAAAATCCCATATCAATGAGCAAACTTATGTGACTGTGTCTGAGATCGTGAATACGGATGCGTTTTACTCCTGCGGCATTTGCCCCTCTGTCCATCTCATGATGAAGATAACATTTTGTGACTGCAAAGATACGGTCTTTCTTCTTCAATCCGTAAAGCATACTTAGATATTCTTGCATTTCCTCACAAAGAAACTTCGGCATTTTGATAATGCGGTTACTCTTTTTCGTTTTCGGTGTGGTAATCACATCTTCACCGTGTAAACGCTGATAGGATTTATTTATCCTGACTGTTTCTTTTTCAAAATCAAAATCAGCTGCGGTCAATGCAAGCAGTTCTCCTTCACGAATACCACACCAGTAAAGCATTTCAAAAGCGTAGAAGGAAACGGGCTTGTTCATCATCTCAAAAGAAAACTTCTTGTATTCTTCTTTTGTCTAAAACAACATTTCCTTGTGTTCCTCACTTCCCATATTTCCTACCTTTGCCGCAGGATTGGAACGCAGTTCATAATAACGTACCGCATGGTTAAAGATCGCTGATAATTGATTATGAAGTGTTTTAAGGTAAGTCTGCGAATAAGGTTTTTTCTTATCATCACGGTATGCCAGCATTTCATTTTGCCACGCAATAATCTCTTTTGTTGAAATGTCGCTAATTTTCAACTTACCGAAGTAAGGCAGTATCTTCGTGCGAATTATATGCTCTTTGGTCAACCAAGTGTTTTCTTTCAATCGCTTCTTTACATCGTTGATATACAATTCCGTAAAAGCTTCAAAACTCATATCAAGATTAGAAGAAGTCTGCAACAAGAAGATTCTTTCCCATTCTATTGCTTCTTTTTTGGTAGCAAAACCACGTTTGCATTTCTGCTTACGCTCGCCTTTCCAGTTCACATACCTTGCCATCACATACCATGTTCCATTGTCCCCATTCTTAAATACCGGCATTATTTTTCCTCCTTTACTGCTCCGTAGAGCCTTTCATAAAAATACTGGCGGTTCACACGCCCTGTAATCGTTATAAAACCTTTGGCTTTCAGTTCCTCATTCAACTGTCGAATTAACTTATAAGCATAAGGCTTTGATACGCTTAGTTCCTGTGCCACTTCTTCGGCACGAATAAATTTCTTATCCATATCATCAACCCTTTCATTTAGTTTTTAATCTGCCGTTCTATCCGAACTTAAGTTCCAACAGGCATCCCTGCTTGTCGGCAGGTGCTGTGCTGTCCCAAAATATAAAGAAATTTCAGGCGCTCACTTTTTTGAGGTCTTTGCGGTTTATTCTTTTCGGACGGTCATTCAGTTTTCAATTCACTAAACATATTTATTTAGTTTATTCGCATTGTACTAAGCATTTATGTTTATGTCAAGTGGTTTCTAGAAAAACATTAAACTTTTTTGTTTTGTATTGTCTTGACCGCTCCTAAACATATCTGCTATACTGATTACACTATTTATACAAGGAGCAATGATTATGGCTATTGGAGAAAGAATACATTTTTTCCGCATTTTGCGTGGAATGACACAAAAATACCTTGGTACGATTATCGGCTTTCCTGAACGAAGTGCCGATGTACGTTTGGCACAATATGAAACAGGAACAAGAAAACCGAAAGCGGAACTTACTGCTGCATTGGCACAGGCACTTGATGTTTCCCCTCATGCACTCGATGTACCCGACATAGACAGCTATGTCGGACTAATGCACACTTTGTTTACCCTTGAAGATTTATATGGTCTGGCTGTCGGTGAAACAGACGGAGAAGTCTGTCTGAAAGTCAACAAGGATAAAGGGAAAGACGCCCACGAACTACTGAAAATGCTGTATGCTTGGAAAGAACAGGCTGACAAGTTATCTTCTGAAGAAATCAGCAAGGAAGAATACGACAACTGGCGTTATCACTATCCGAAGTTCGATACCACACAGAGATGGGCGAAAGTACCATCACAAGAGCTTAGTGATGCTTTAATTGAAATGCTCAAAGAGCAACATTCCAATAAGTGAAGGAGTTGATATAAAATGCCTATTGTTCCAATTTATCTCAATATAGATGATAAAACATATGAATGTGTCAAATCAGGCACCTTAGAACTATACGGCTTAGCCAAAAACGTCGACAATAAAAGAATAGCCAAACATATTCCCGCAGTAACTGATGCTGCCAAAGAAGGTGCATCTAAAGCTATTGACTTTGTTCGATTACACCAAAAAGAAACCTTTATAATAAGCAGTGTCCTTGTCGTAGGTGGTACAATTGCCGGTACTGTTGGTTATGTTGCACATCGTAAACATAGAAAACTTGACAGGCAATTTGGATTAGCTTTGCAAGAATACTTAGATTCTGCTCGTAAGGGAACTTTAAACATTGACATCTTAAACACGCTTATTAACTCCATCGAAGCAATCGAGAAAAATAATCCTAAGAAGTCTATTAACTTCAATATTCCTGCAGCTCAATTCAGTGATTTGGTAAATTGCATATTTGATTTCACTAAACGCTTGGCCGAAGCTAACAACATTAATACACGCTCTATAAACCGCCCAAAATATTTTCATAAGAAAACCTCTGATGATTTAAAATACTATTTGAATATGCAAAAACAAATTTTTGAACAAGTAGCATGAAGACGACAAAAAGCCCTTAGCCATGAGTTTCATACCCACAGCTAAGGGCTTAGTTTATAATATGGATTTATTTGTCACACAACCACCTGTCAATTATTCTCTAACCCTAAAACCACTGGATCACAAGAATAATGGCTCTTATGCAACTGTTATCAATTTGTTATCAAAAGACTTTTGAAAGTGCCGGAAACCCGCATAAACACTGGGTTTTTACGACGCTCCAACTTACTCAAACTCAATAGTTGCTGGTGGTTTTGGTGACATATCGAAGCAAACTCTGTTTACGTTTTCTACTTCAGCCAGGATTCTATCAGTAACCTTCTGAAGTACAGACCAGTCAACCTTTTCAATTTCTGCACTCATAGCATCAATAGTATTGATAGCTCTGATGATTACAGGATATTCGAAAGTTCTTGCATTGTTTCTAACTCCAACGGATTTGAAATCAGGAACAATTGTAAAGTACTGCCATACAGTCTTATCAAGACCTGCTTTAGCAAATTCTTCTCTTAAGATTGCATCGGATTCTCTTACTGCTTCAAGTCTTTCACGAGTAATTGCACCAAGGCATCTTACACCAAGTCCAGGTCCTGGGAATGGCTGACGGAATACCATTTCATGAGGTAATCCTAATTCCAGTCCGCAAGCACGAACTTCGTCTTTAAATAACTGTTTTAATGGTTCAACAAGTTCAAACTGAAGATCTTCAGGAAGTCCACCTACATTGTGATGTGATTTAACAACCTTAGCTGTCTTTGTACCACTTTCGATAATGTCAGGATAAATTGTACCCTGTCCAAGGAAATCAATACCTTCAAGTTTTCTTGCTTCTTCTTCAAATACACGGATGAATTCTGAACCGATAATCTTTCTCTTCTTTTCCGGATCAGCAACATCCTTTAATTTATCTAAAAATCTTTCGGATGCATCAACATAAACAAGGTTTGCATGAAGCTCATCTCTGAAAACTCTTACTACGCTTTCAGATTCATTTTTACGCATTAAGCCGTGGTTAACGTGAACACAGTGAAGCTGATCTCCGATAGCTTTAATCAGAAGTGCAGCAACAACTGATGAGTCTACACCACCGGATAAAGCAAGAAGAACTTTTCTGTCTCCAACCTGTCTCTTAATTAATTCAACCTGGTCAGCAATGAAATTCTTCATATTCCAGTTTGCTTCAGCTTTACATTCGTCAAAAACAAATGCCTTAAGTTCATCTTCTGTAGGAAGATCACTTAACTGTTTTTCGCATTTTGCTTCCGGATAGTCAATTGCCATCATTGGAATACCCGCGTTATAAAGGTCATCAGAAACCTGTACAGATACACCGTCAACTACACGGTTTTCTCCACCATTTAAAATGATACCTTTTACATTTTCTAAATTATTCAGTTCTTCCAATGTGATATCATGCGGATGAATCTCACTGTAAACACCTAATGCACGAATTTCACGAGCAACAACTGTATTCTTTGTGCTACCTAAATCTAAAATTACAATCATATCCTGTTTCATAAAATTTTCCTTTCTATCTATAGTTCTTATCTAATTGCGTTCTGACTTGAATCACGTAAAATAACGTCATGTGCGCCACCTTCTACAATTGAAGTAGCAGATACAAGAGTCAGTTTTGCATTTTTCTGTAACTCAGGAATAGAAATAACTCCGCAGTTACACATGGTAGATTTAACTTTATTTAATGAAAGATTTACATTGTCATGAAGAGGACCTGCATATGGAACATAGGAGTCAACACCTTCTTCGAATTTCATTCTAGGGTCTCCACCTAAGTCATATCTCTGCCAGTTACGGGCACGGTTAGAACCTTCACCCCAGTACTCTTTAACATAGTTTCCGTTTACATTTAACTTAGCTGTAGGAGATTCATCAAATCTTGCAAAGTATCTTCCAAGCATTAAGAAGTCTGCACCCATAGCTAATGCTAATGTCATATGGTAGTCATAAACGATACCGCCGTCAGAGCAGATTGGAACATAAATACCTGTTCTCTTGAAGTATTCATCTCTTGCTGCTGCAACTTCAATTACGGCTGAAGCCTGTCCACGGCCAATACCTTTCTGTTCTCTTGTAATACAAATGGATCCACCACCGATACCGATTTTAACGAAGTCTGCACCTGCATCTGCAAGAAAGTTAAATCCGTCCTTGTCTACAACATTTCCGGCACCGATTTTTACTGTGTCGCCATATTTTTCTCTTACCCATTTAATTGTATCATACTGCCATTCTGAATATCCTTCAGATGAGTCAATACATAAAACGTCTGCACCTGCTTCTACCAGTGCAGGAATTCTTTCTTCATAGTCACGAGTGTTTACACCTGCTCCTACAACGAATCTCTTATGTGCATCCAGTAATTCATTAGGATTTGATTTATGGTTATCATAATCCTTTCTGAATACGAAATAAAGAAGTCTCTGGTTGTCATCAATGATAGGAAGAGCATTCAGTTTATGTTCCCATAAAAGATCGTTAGCTTCACTCAATGTGCAACCTTCTTTTGCATAAACAAGTTTATCAAAAGGTGTCATAAAAGTAGAAATCTTTTCTTTCGGATCCATTCTGCTTACACGGTAGTCTCTGCTTGTTACAAGACCTACCATTTTGCCTTCCGGAGTTCCGTCTTCAGTAATAGCAATAGTAGAATGTCCACGAGTTGCTTTTAACTCAAGTACATCAGCTAATGTCTGATCCGGACGAAGATTACTGTCGCTTCTTACAAATCCTGCTTTGTAAGCTTTTACTCTTCTAACCATTGTTGCCTGATTTTCTATAGTCTGTGAACCGAAAATAAAGGAGATTCCACCTTCTTTAGCTAAAGCTACTGCCATATTATCATCAGATACTGCCTGCATTACTGCGGAAACAAGTGGAATATTTGCTGTAAGTGCAGGTTCCTCACCTTTTTTAAATTTTACAATCGGAGTTTTAAGACTTACGTTCTCAACTCTGCATTCCTTGGAAGAATATCCAGGTACTAAAAGATATTCATTAAATGTTCTTGATGGTTCATTAAAATACTGGGCCATTATGTTATCTCCTCTCTTTTTTCACTATATATAACTAAAAACTATTCACTTTATACCTGCAAATTGCAAAGCATAAGGCATCTCACACATACAAAAAGTGGCGACACCTTTGAAATTGTCGCCCATTGGTATTCAAATATTTTATACTATTTTTTGATTATTTTCAAGGGTTTTATACATTACTTTGTATTTTTCTTCTATATTTTTTCTTCTTTTCCGAGCTTTAAGTTTCTTTACCATTTTATTGTTTGCATTTTTGTGAAATAGCATAAAAAATACTCCTTTCCCGAAACACTCGGAAAAGGAGTTATTTTACAATTATTTATTTTGAGAAACGGACTACATCATTCCGCCCATTCCACCTGCTCCAGGCATACCTGCCGGCATAGCCGGTGCATCTTCTTTAATGTCTACGATGCCTGCTTCTGTTGTTAACAGCATTGATGATGCGGATGCAGCATTCTGTAATGCAGATCTTGTAACCTTAGCCGGGTCTACAATTCCCTCTTCAATCATGTCTACATATTCTTCTGTTGCAGCGTTGAATCCGTGTCCAACTTCCAGTCTCTTAACTTCTGCAACAACTACGCTGCCTTCAAATCCTGCATTTTCTGCAATCTGTCTGATTGGTTCTTCAAGAGCTCTTTCGATAATCTTAGCACCTGTCTTTTCGTCGCCTTCAAGAGTTTCAACATAAGCTGTAACTGCAGGGATTGCTGAGCAAAGTGCAACACCGCCGCCTGCTACAATACCTTCTTCAACAGCTGCCTTTGTAGCGTTAAGAGCATCTTCAATTCTTAATTTCTTTTCTTTCAGTTCAGTTTCTGTTGCAGCACCAACTTTAATTACTGCTACACCACCGGATAACTTAGCAAGTCTTTCCTGTAATTTTTCACTGTCAAATTCTGATTCTGTTTCTTCAATCTGGTTTTTGATTGCAAGAACTCTTGCATCAATAGCGTCTTTTTCGCCTGCTCCATTTACAATAACTGTAGTATCTTTATCAACCTTTACTGTTCCTGCCTGACCAAGCATATCAATAGTAGCTTCTTTCAGATCATAACCTAATTCTTCACTGATTACTGTACCGCCTGTAAGAATAGCAATATCTTCCATCATTGCTTTTCTTCTGTCACCGAATCCGGGAGCCTTAACAGCTACTACATCGATAACACCTCTTAACTTATTAAGAACAAGTGTTGCAAGTGCTTCACCTTCAATATCTTCAGCAACAACCAGAAGTTTTCTTCCCTGGTTTACAATCTGTTCTAACAATGGAAGTAAATCCTGAATGTTAGTAATCTTCTTATCTGTTAATAAGATGTATGGGTTTTCTAAAACTGCTTCCATCTTATCTGTGTTGCTTGCCATATATGCGGATAAGTATCCTCTGTCAAACTGCATACCTTCTACAACATCAAGTGTAGTTCCAAGGGATTTGGATTCTTCAACTGTGATAACGCCGTCTTTTCCTACTTTTTCCATTGCTTCTGCAATAAGTTCACCGATGTTATCATCAGCTGCAGATACTGCTGCTACCTGAGCGATGCTTTCTTTTGTTTCTACTTTGTGGGAGATTTCTGCAATCTTTTCAACTGCTTTATCTACAGCGCCCTGGATACCTCTCTTAAGTACCATTGGGTTAGCACCTGCTGCAACATTTTTGAATCCTTCTCTGATAATAATCTGAGCAAGAACTGTAGCTGTTGTAGTTCCGTCACCTGCAACATCATTTGTCTTTGTTGCAACTTCCTTAACTAATTGTGCGCCCATATTTTCTACTGCATCTTCAAGTTCGATTTCTCTTGCAATAGTAACACCGTCATTAGTAATTAACGGTGAACCAAATGATTTATTAATTAAAACATTTCTTCCTTTAGGTCCTAATGTAATCTTTACTGTATTTGCTAATTTATCAACTCCAGCCTGAAGCATTCTTCTGGCTTCTTCTCCATAATATAAATCTTTTGCCATTATACTCAGTCCTCCCTTTATTGCTCAACGATTGCCAGAATATCAGACTGGCTCATAATTGTGTATTCTTCTCCGCCGTATTTAATATCTGTTCCGGCATATTTTGAAAATACAACTTTATCCCCTTCTGTAAGTTCCATAACTTCATCCTTAGTTCCAGGACCTACTGCTACAACTTCTGCCATCTGTGGTTTTTCTTTTGCAGAACTTGTAAGGATAATTCCCCCCTGTGTTTTTTCCTCTGCTTCCACTTTTTTAATTACAACTCTGTTGCCAAGTGGCTTAATTCCTAAACTCATTTTAAAACCTCCTGATATATGTTGATTTTACTTTTTTCTCCGGTGGCATCGCCATCTTGCTGTTTATTAGCACTCATATTAGTTGAGTGCTAATCACTGTCTTTATTGTAGGTCTTTCCACTCATTATGTCAATACGTTTTTGAAATATTTTCATAAAAATCATTTATTTTTTTCACGAATATAGTAAAACAGATATTGCTGTGCAATCCCGCCCCACTCTCCGAAATGCTCTTTCGCATAACACTGCATGGATTTTCTGTCATTTTCTTCTATACCGTAAACCTCGTTCATGACACGCTGTACCCAGACATCAATGGGAAAACTATCCATCTTCCTCATTCCGAAGAGAGTTATACAGTTTGCAACTTTAGGACCGACTCCCGGCAAAGCAAGAAGTTCCTCTTCATCCTGTGGAAGTCCATATTCCATTACATGTTTTGCCGTACCGATCAGGTATTTGCTTCTGTATCCCAGTTTTATAGGCGACAGATCTTCTATGGCCAGGTCAGAAAGGACTTCAGGCGTTGGCAGGTTAAACCATTCCCTGTCTCTATATGTACCGGCACTTTCGCCAAAAGACTCTGCCAGTTTTTCAATGCATCCCTTTATTCTCGGTATATTGTTATTCTGCGATATTATAAAGGAAATGATGATTTCCCAGAGATCCTGTTTTAAAATTCTTATACCGCTCCCCGCCTCAATAGCTTCTTTCATCGTTAAATCGCAATTTACGAGCTTTTTCTTTATTGCTCCATAGTCTCGGTGCAAATCCAAGTAATTTTCCCATATTAAGTGAAATTCCTGCTCTGTGCAATTGTCTATTACCAATGTACTGTCACTGAATTTCATGTTCACCGGTTTGCCGAAAGCAATTCCTGTATAGGATCCGTCTTCTTCCTCCTGCCAGCGAAAGCACTGACCGCAATCAAAGATATGCCTTAAATTGAAATCTTTTACATTTTCTATCTTATACTTTTTTCCCAAGTCTATACCTCTTTTTTTCTGTAATATCGATATTCTTTTTCTATTCCGCTTACCTCTATATCAACATTAGCAACATTAAAGGCGGTCATGGATTCTACAACTTCCGCAAGCCTTTTCTGAAAATCTATTGCGACATCCCATATTGATGCATCTGCATCAATAATAACGGAAACATCAAGGTGAAGATTATCCGGTGAAGTATTTTCATATACTTTTTCCACTTTTGCTATGCCTTCCGTTTCTTTACCTACACACTGTGCAATATCGGTTAATACAAAGTCAGAAATAAAAAAATCTCCCATATAACTGAATGTCGGTCTTACTACCGTTTTTTCCGTATACTGCTTTCCGGTTTTAAAATCCTTAAAAATTCTCAGCGGATCGAGAAAATATCCGGCGAAATCACGTTTTAACTGCAGTGTAGGAACAGGAATTACATGTTTTCCCTGACCTCTTCTCTGCTTATCTGCAACTTCACGTTCTTCTTCCGTCGTAATATCTTCTATATAAATGCGTTCAAAGACCTCTTCCGGCAAATCAAGTCTTGCCCTGATTTTATCCGTCATTTTATCAGATGTCCCTAGAATCAGCATTGTTTCCGGTTGAAGTTCTTTTATTTTTTCACGCACTGAGTCAGCATGTTCATCAAGGGTAAAAAGTGCAGTTTTAATTGCACCTACCATTGTTCCCTGTCTTTTTGCAGAAATACCCGCTTCCACTCGGTTTCTGTAAATAAACAGTCCATCATCTATAATGCTCTCTATATTTTTTTCTTTACATAGGTTAATGGCCTGATAAGATTTACCGGTTCCACTTTTACCTGTCAAAGTATAAACTTTCATCTTTACTTATTCTCACCCTTCTGCTATAATATATAGGAATTCAAGACATGTCTAAAAGGAGGATATATCATGGCTTATAAAATTACAGATGCTTGCATCTCCTGTGGAGCTTGCGCTGCTGAATGTCCAGTAGAAGCTATTGCTGAAGGAGAAGGCACTTACGTAATCGACGCTGACAAATGCATCGACTGTGGAGCTTGCGCTGCAGCATGTCCAGTTGACGCACCAGTTGAAGGTTAATCGTATTAAACAAGAAAAATAATGGCTGTCTAATTGGACAGCCTTATTTTTTTATTCTTTTTCTTCTTTCGACTTTATCTTAGCTTCTTTTTTCTGAATGTCATTCATATGATATGCCAGAGAATGAAGACTATCGGATAAATGAACATTCTCAAGGGCTACATGCTTAGGAACTTCAATATCTGTCGGTGCAAAGTTCCATATTCCCTTTACTCCTGCAAAAGATAACTTGTCAGCTACCTCCTGTGCACTATCCTGTCCTACACAAATAATCCCTATTCCGATATTTTCTTTTTCTATAAAGTCTACAACCTCTTCATAATCCTTAATTTCAAGTTCACCGATTTTTTTACCAATGAGTTCAGGATTAATTTCAAATACACCGTGTACAACAAATCCGGACTTCTGTATATGCGTATACTTTGCAATAGCCTGTCCTAAATTTCCGGCTCCTACAATAATCATTCTGTGTTCCTTGTCGAGACCCAGAATTGCACTGATTTCCTCGTACAGCCCCTCAACACTGTATCCATAACCCTGCTGACCAAAACCGCCGAAATTATTCAGATCCTGTCTTATCTGTGATGCGGTATAACCGATTAAGTTGCTGAATTCTTTCGATGAAATCTTCTCCACACCTTTTTTATGAAGTTCTATAAGGTATCTTCTATATCTTGGTAATCTTTTAATTACTGCATTTGATATTTTAGTATTTTTCATTTCTGCTCCTCCCCCTTCACCAAAAAATGAAACCCGCCGGAAACAGCGGGTTAAGTTCATTTGATTATTCGCAAAGTTCTTCTACGTATTTTACCAAGTCGCCAACAAGCTGAATCTTTTCAGCATCTTCATCAGGAATTTCGATTCCGAATTCTTCCTCGATTGCCATGATGATTTCTACAGCATCGAGTGAGTCTGCTTCTAAGTCTTTCATCAGATTTGTATCCGGTGTTACCATAGAAGGATCTGCATTTAGCTGTTCAACAATAATATCTCTTATTTTATCAAAAGTCATAACTAACCTCCATTTTTCTGTTTCTTAATTACAAAGCATATTATAGTTTACTGAAATACGTATTGCAAGGCTTAATTTAAATTTTTTTAAAATTCTATTGCAATTCCATCCAGTCTTCATACGCATTGTCCAGTTCTTCAGCCTTTTGTTTTCTTTTTTTATCAAGTTCGGCCAGGAGTTGATGATTTTGAAGATTTTCAGGCAGGCACATTTCCGCATCAAGCTCTGAAACCTCTGTTTCCAACGCTTCTATTAGTTTTTCCAGTCTCTCCTTTTCACGTTTAAGACGTCGCTCCTCAGCCTCCTGTTTCTTCTTTAGAGCACGTTCTTCCGCTGAAGAAAGTTCCTGTTTTTCTTCCACTTTATTTTTCTGATGTTTTTCTGCTTCATCTTCATTTTCACCCATATTTTTTAAATATCGGCTGCCTGACCCTATGGAATCTTTCTTTTCCATATAGTAATCATATGTACCGAGGTATTCTGTCATCCCGTCTTTACTTAATTCAAGAATTCTCGTAGGAATCTTATTAAGAAAATATCGGTCATGGGAAACAACAATCACCGTTCCCGGATACTCAAGAAGGGCGTCTTCAAAGATTTCTTTTGAATCAATATCCAGATGGTTTGTCGGTTCGTCAAGAATCAAAACATTCGCTTCACTCATCATCAGCTTTAAAAGGGTCAAACGCGCCTTTTCTCCGCCGGAAAGGGATCCAACATTAAGAAATACCTGATCATTTTTAAACTGAAATCTGCCTAAAATAGAACGTATTTCCGCGTCTTTGTATAATCTGTAGGAATCATGTACTTCGTCCATAACGGTTGCATCGTTGTTTAAGAGTTGCTGACCCTGATCATAATAGCCGAATTCTACATTATGCCCGATTTTAAGGAAACCGTCTGTCGGCGTAATCTCTTCCATAAGAATTCTGAGTAGTGTAGTCTTTCCTACACCATTAGCACCTACCAGACAGATTCTTTCTCCTCGTTTAATGTCAAAATTTACATGATGGAAAACTTCTTTTTTCGACGCTCCAAATCCAAAGGTCTTCGAAAGGTTTTCTCCATATAATACATCATTTCCACTTTGAAATGCCTGATGGAAATGAATTTTCATTTTGCCCACTTCCGCTTCCGGTTTTTCCAGTCGCTCAATATTTGCAAGTCGTTTTTCTCTGGATGCTGCACGTTTTGCCAGTTTTTGCGTTCCTCTTTCTTTGAAACGTCTTATCATATCTTCCTGTCGTGCAAGCTCAGTCTGTTGTATATTATACGCTCTCAGTTCTGCCTCACGAAGCATTTTCTTCTTCTCTGCATAATCTGAATAATTTCCTTCATAAGATCTCAGTTTATGATGTTCAACTTCAAAAATTCGCGTTGCCATCTGATCAAGAAAATATCGGTCATGAGAAACAATAATAATTGTTCCTTTATAGCCTTTAAGATACTGCTCCAGCCATTTAAGTGTACCTATATCCAGATGGTTTGTCGGTTCGTCAAGAAAGAGAATATCGGGTTTTTCAAGCAAAAGACATGCAAGCGCAAGTCTTGTTCTCTCTCCTCCGCTAAAAGTACTTATTTTCTTATGATAATATTCCTCACCGAAAGCCATGCTGTTAAGCACACCGTTAATTTCGCTTTTGTATGAGTATCCACCTTCGTTTCTGAATCTGTCCTGCAATACAGCATAACGATTCATCAGTTCATCCGCATTTTCACCCATTTCACTGATTTTTATGGAGAGCTCAGTCATTTCCTTCTCCATATCTTCTATAGGCTTGAAAATCTTATGTATTTCCTCATACATGGTGCTTTCCGTATCAAAATTATCTTTTTGTTTCAGATAACCTATTGTCGTGTCCTGAGAAAGAAAAAATTCACCGGAATCCGCAGAAAGATTACCTGCCAGAATATTAAGCAGTGTACTTTTTCCCGCTCCGTTAGCACCCACAATACCGATACGGTCTCCCTCATTAACATGAAAGGACACGTTTTCCAGAATCGTGTCCACACCATAACTTTTTGTAATATTTTTTGCCGATAAAATTATCATTATCTTTACCCCATCTTAAATCGCAAGGTTCGGATATGCATCCATAGTGAAATCATCCGCGCCTTCTTTTCTGTATTTATAATAAGCGGCACATGCAATCATTGCTGCATTATCCGTACATAATACCCGACCGGGTACATAAAGTTCAATTCCATTGCGCTCGCACTGCTCTTTCAGGTCATGATACAGCTTTGAATTTGCTGCCACACCTCCTGCAAGAACAAGTCTTTTCTGTTTCATTTCAAGTGCCGCCTCAATGGTTTTATGTACAATAACCTCAATAACAGCTGCCTGAAAACTTGCTGCTACATCAGGTACACTTATTTCTCTGCCTGCCTGACGCTCTGTATTGAGATAATTAAGTACTGCAGTCTTTAATCCGCTGAAACTGAAGTCAAGACTGCCCTTTTCAAGGTATACACGTTTAAATGAAATAGCTTCCGGATTTCCTTCTTTTGCAACCTTGTCAATCTTTGGTCCACCGGGATAACCCAGGCCGATTACTCTCGCAACTTTGTCATAAGCCTCTCCGACAGCATCATCTCTCGTTCCGCCTAAAACCTTACATTTACCGTAATCTTCAGTCATCACAATGTTTGTATGACCTCCGGAAACGACAAGGCTCATAAACGGCGGCTCAAGCTCCGGATACTCAATAAAATTTGCACTGATATGCCCATGCATATGATTTACACCTACAAGCGGGATATCCTTTGCAAAAGCAATAGCCTTTGCCGTTGCAACTCCTACAAGAAGTGCCCCCACAAGTCCCGGTCCGTAAGTTACTCCAAGAAGATCGATGTCGTCAAGGGTCACCTCAGCCTCAGAAAGTGCCTGATCAATTACCATATTTATATTCTGTAAATGATGGCGTGAAGCAATTTCAGGTACAACCCCTCCAAATTGCGTGTGAATGTCAATCTGTGACGAAATAACATTGCTTAAAACTGTTCTTCCATCTGCCAAAACCGCTACGGAAGTCTCATCACAACTGGATTCAATTGCCATCGTTAAAAATCTTCCAGCTTTCATTTTTAACCTCTTATATTATCTTCTGACCATACACCTGTCATCAGGTCCGAGATGCCTGCAGTTTTCGCAGGACTGATAATCGGACATCGAGAAAGTGTCAAAGTCAAATCTTCTTTCAAATCTGTCACAGTGAGTATAGATTTCCATCATTTCGCCCACTCTTTCAATATCGTCATAAGGTCTGATTTCCATAGTATTTTCCTCCTTTTGAAGTAGTCTGCACTTCAATCGGTAAAAATATACTTCTATCATTCTCTCCACATAATTATAGCATCTTCGCCATTATCTTCATAATAACCTTTTCGCTCACCACATGCTTTGAAATCATATTTTTCATATAACCCTATTGCAGGTATATTTGATTTTCTGACTTCAAGAGTAAAACGGTCAACTCCGGCTTCTTTGCACGAATCGATCATGGTTTTAATAATTCTTGATCCGATATGCTGCTTTCTGAAAAGTGGAGATACAGCCACATTATTGATATGACATTCATCCAGTATCAACCAGAATCCCACATATCCTGCGACCTGACCATCTATAACTGCTACAAAATAAGCTGACATAGGATTAGACGTTATATCATATTCTAACGACTCTCTGCTCCATGGAACAGCAAAACATTCCTGCTCCAGTTTCACGATTTCATCTACATCATCTTTTACTGCATTTCTGATTATAATTTCTGCCATAGTATTTATCTCGCTTTGAATTTTGCCATTTTTGCTGTGCGTTCCTTAGCAAGTGTACCGTCTCTTAATTTCCGTTCAGCTTCTGTCATTCTCATATACTCGGGATTCAGTTCCCCGTGGGAAACGGTTTCTCTCTTCTCAAACTTCTCCAAAGCTGTTTCTGCAACAAGTTCTGCATGCTGATAACGTTCTTCTTTTTCCGCTCTTATCATCTTAAAGGCAAAGGCCTCTTTCTTCAGTTCTTCTTCAAAGGCATCAAGTTCCTTATTGTAAGCATCAATACCATCTCCGTAAAAAGTAAAAGTTTCTGTAATCGGCATTCCACACGGTAAATCATTTGCTTTATCTTCCAGATAAGTCTTTATAGCGCCTAAAACATCTGTCAGCATATATGGTCCGGGTTTTAAAATTTCTGTACGGTCTTCTCCGAATACAGCTCCATAAACCTGTCCTCTTCTTGCATTAAAAATCGGAACAATAAGAGATGCTCCGTTACATTTTACTTTGAAACTTTCTAAAGACGGCACCGAAACTGCAGGAATTTCCAAAGCCTGAGATAAAGCTCTTGCAGTAGAAACTCCGATTCTGATTCCTGTAAAAGAACCTGGCCCTGCAGAAGCAGCTATTGCAGAAAGCTGTGACTTTTTTATTCCGTTTTTCAATAGGAGCTTTTCTGTCATAGGAATTAAATCCTTTAAATGACTCATCGTTTCTGCTGAACATTCTGATGACGTATTACCATTTTCATCAATCAGCGCTACAGATCCGACAGGTCCTGTAGTTTCAATAGCTAAAATGTACATTTGTAAATTCTCTCTCCTTCATCTTCCCCATACTCTATGAATATACATTTTGTATCATCGGGAAGTATTTCCGCTATCTGATCAGCCCATTCGACCACACATACTCCACCGGCATAAAAGTACTCTTCTACACCTGTTTCAAACAGATCCTCACTATCCCCCAGACGATAAACGTCGAAGTGATAAAACGGTAATCTGCCGGAGTGGTATTCACAGACAATCGTAAAAGTGGGGCTTGTAATCATTTCCGTAATCCCAAGCCCCTCAGCAATATATTTCGTTAAGGTTGTTTTTCCTGTTCCTAAGTCTCCAATCAGAGCGATTACAGAATTAGGCTCAAGGCTTTCAGCAAGTTTAATACCAAAAGCCTTTGTGTCTTCTTCATTTCTTATTATTATTTCTCTCATAACTATCTCTACATTTTATTTATGTAAGAACTTTGAAATTCTCTTATACACAAGGAAAGTAATTACCGCATTGATACCGCCCTTTAAAAGGTTAAACGGTGCAATAACAGGTAAAAGCATACCTAAAACCACTTCTTTTGGTACCCCCATAAAATGTGGAGTGATAAAGTAGTTTGCAATACACATAATGACTGTCATTGCAAGCACACCGGCTACAAGAGCAATAACTGCTTCTTTCTTTGTCTTCTTATGATTGTACAGGCTTCCCGCAATAATTGCAAAGCCTCCTGTTGCAAGCATATGCATGACAAATCCGTAAACTGCATCTCCTCCTAAAACAAAAGCCTGAATAAAACTGACGATAAAAGTCAGAATCAGTCCTGAAACCGGGCCAAAGGCAAATGTAGTAATGTAAATAGGAATGTCTGCAGGATCATATACTAAAAATGGTGCCGGTGGGAATGGAATTTTAATAAGCAGTACAAGAATGCAGGAAATAGCAGCCATAATTCCCAGCCTTGCAATTTTCGCTGTATCAAATTTCTTATTCATTATGCCTCCGTAATTTTAAAATCTTCCTGTGTAAGTTTGTAAATCGTATCTGCATAAATCTTTGTCATAAGCATAAAACGATCTATAGAAAGTTTTTCGTTTCTCTGATGCATAAGATCAGGATCTCCCGGGAAGAGCGCACCGAAAGCAACAACATTCTTTGCAGCTCTTGCATAAGTTCCTCCACCGATTACAAGTGGCTTTGTTTCAGTGTCTCCTGTATTCTTCTGGTAAACTTCCATCAGTGTTTTAATCATAGGACTGTCAGGTTCCATATAGATAGGTTCCTGTGCTTTCCCCTTTACAAGTCCGAAATTATATTTATCCAGTACCGGTGTAATTGCTTCATAAAGCTGTTCATCTGTATAAGTTACAGGATAACGCAGATTATCCGTAATCGTAAATACTTCACCGTCAAAGTCAATCAGACCTATATTGGAAGAAAGTTTTCCTGAAGGTTCATCTTCAAATCCACAGCCAAGCTTTTCTCCGCAAAGATCAAAACCTATATATTCATTGTAGAAAGAAACAAATTCATTAACATCTTCATTTTCAAAGTTAAGTCTTCCAAGGAATTCCATCAGGATGGAAATCGCATTCAGTCCCGCTTCCGGAGTTGCTCCATGGGCAGCTTTTCCTTCTGTAGAAATTTCTAACGATTTTCCTGTACCTTTGACATTGATTTTATAGCCTGTTTCGTCTCTGTAAGCTTCAACCTGTTCCCTGATTTTATCGTATGCACCTGCAACTTCGGAATGTACAACAGCTCTGGCTTTTTCTGCAACCATATTAGGTGCAGATCCACCGGAAAGTTTTCTTAATTCAAGACCTTTGGATTTTGTCTTTTTGATTTTTTTCACAAACTGTGAAACAACGATTCCCTTCTCTCCATTAAGTGCAGGGAACTCCGCATCAGGAGTGAATCCAAAATCCGGCATTTTTTCTTTTTCAGCATAGTAGTCCATACCATACCAGTTGGTTTCTTCATCAAGACCCAGAACAATTCTGATTTTCTTTGCAGGTTCGTATCCGGAATCTTTAAGAGCTTTTACAGCATATAATGCAGCAACCATAGGTCCCTTATCATCAAGAGTTCCTCTACCACATACATAACCGTCTTTGATATCGCCACAATAAGGATCGAATTCCCAGCCTTCGCCTTCCGGTACCACGTCTAAGTGTCCGATAATGCCCATAACTTCGTCGCCTTCACCAAAGTCGATATGTCCACCGTAGTTATCAACATTCTTTGTCGTAAAACCCATTTTTTCTGCAAGATTCAGAGTATATTCGTAAGCATCCTGAACGCCCTGACCGAAAGGATAAACTTCTCCATTTTCTGTTTCAACAGCATCAGACACTACACTCTTGATGCGAATCAGTTCCTGCAGTGTCTTGATCTGTTCTTCTTTATTCTGTTCAATCTTATCGATGTAGTTCGACATTATTTTACCGCCTCTACACCTTTGATTTCAGGGTAACTTTCTTTAAGAATTCTTTCTACGATTTCTTTGATTGTCATTGTTGCACCAGGGCAGCCTGCACAATGTCCCTGTAATCTTACTCTTACGATATTATCTTCTGTAAGTTCTACAAATTCCAGGTCTCCACCATCTCTCTGTAAAATTGGTCTGATCTGAGCTAATGCATCTTTAATTTTCTGTTCCATTTTTCTTTTCTCCTTTTTTATCTTTCTCTAAATCTGTTATATCTTGTTGTTCCACTGTGTAAATTGAGGTAAACTGTGTACCTTTTACATAATCAACATTAATTAGTTTGTGAGGCTCACCTCGTCCATTAAAAGAAATCGAACCGGAAACTCCCTGATAATTCCGGGTAGTCGCCAAAGCATCTCTTACTGCTTCATGGTCTGTACTTCCGGCATTCTTTATAGCTGTAATCGCTAACATATAAGCATCAAATGCAAGTGCCGTTTCTTCCGGGGGCACTGAGTCACCGTATTTCTTCTGATATGCTTCTGCGAACTGCTTATATTTCTTTGTTACATCTCCTGCACTCTCGGTCTTCTTCTCACTTAGCACATCTGATACCGCTGCCAGCTTAACTTTAGGATACTTTACCTGAAGTTTCAGCAGTTCCTCGTTATGCCAGTCTTTAGTACCGATAAACAGAACATTATCCATCTCAAGCTTTTCTGCCGTTTCAAAGATACGCTCCGCCACTTTTAAGGATGTCGGCACAAATACTGTCTTTACGCCGGAGTCCTTAACTTCCTGTAAAGCCTCTTTATAATTTTTTTCTATAGGATTAATGTCTACATTAACCGCAATACACTCTTCTTTACCAGTCAGCTTTGTAAACGTTCTGGTAAACTGAGTAATCATTTCCGATGTAGTTTCTTCATCCTTAAGTTTAATTATACCCACAGAATCCAATTTTAACTTCTCGTAAACAAAATTTGCTAAAGCTCTGCCCTGACTGGATTCAGAAAAGGCAACCTTAAAATAATACTCGTTTCCCCCTGTAATCAAAGGATTTACTGTAGTAATTCCGATTGCCGGAATTTTAGCCGGACGTAGTACACTGCTCGCAACAAGCGTTACCGCATCCCCATAACTACCTAATACCACAGCAGGTCCCTTACTAATCAGGTCAGCTACAGCACTTTCTGCTGAATAAATACTGCTCTGCGTATCTGCGTAAATCAGTTCTACTTTTTTGCCAAGCACTTTCCCGTAAAGTTCATTCGCAAGTTCTATTCCCTCAATTTCGTATTTACCGAATTCCTTGTCATCTCCTGACTGCGGTTCTAAAACACCTATGCGAATCGTTTCTTCTTTCTGGGTTTTGTCCTGAAAGAAAGCTTCTTTAAAACTGTCAAAAGTCGTACATCCTGACAGAAAAACCGTCATCATCAATGAATAAGTTAATAGAAATATTACTTTTCTTTTCATGATATTCCCTTTCTTTTGACTATAAATATACATTATAATTATACTATATTTGTTAGGATTGTAAACCTTTTTCTATTTCATTGTCCTATTTTATCATAAAGAAAAATATAATATAGGTTAAAAAATATCAAGTATTTTTGAAAATCTCCTTAAAATAATTTAACATTAACAGCAGGCAAGTTAATGAGTTTAATTTGTTTATGTAACTCCTGAATAAATACTAAATAAATATAACTTATGAAATTTTAAACAGTTCTTTTATGATGTACAGCTAATATCGTTCCATCTGTAATCAGGCACAATATTAATTTTTCTGATATGCCGGAGTATGGATTTTAACATCCTATGATTTCTATTCCGTTACACTATGACTTCCCTATTTAAAGTCATATCAAGCATTTTAGGACATCGCTGCTTTTGAATTATAAGAAAAATATAATCTGATTTAAAAAAATTAAAGTTTTATGTTATATTCTCAGAAGCTGTGGTATAATTGACACATACAAATGAAAGTTCTATTCTTTCAGTAAAAGTTTAAATGAAATATAATCTAAGGAGGACTATAATTATGAAATGGGTATGTTCAGTATGCGGATACGTTCACGAAGGAGATCAACCACCTGAAAAATGTCCAGTCTGTAAAGTACCTGCTGATAAATTCATCAAGCAGGAAGAAGGAAAAGTTGAATGGGCTGACCAGCACGTTGTTGGCGTAGCACAGGGTGCTGACCAGGAAATCATCGATGGACTTAGAGCAAACTTCGAAGGAGAATGTTCAGAAGTAGGTATGTACTTAGCAATGTCAAGAGTAGCTCACAGAGAAGGCTATCCTGAAATCGGTTTATACTGGGAAAAAGCTGCGTGGGAAGAAGCAGAGCATGCTGCAAAATTTGCAGAACTTCTTGGTGAAGTTTTAACTGATTCTACAGAAAAGAACCTGAAGATGAGAGTTGACGCTGAAGCAGGTGCATGTGCAGGCAAGAAAGAACTTGCTACATTAGCTAAAAAACTTAACCTTGATGCTATTCATGATACTGTTCACGAAATGGCTAAAGACGAAGCAAGACATGGTGCTGCTTTCGAAGGTCTGTTAAAGAGATATTTCGGCTAAATAGCATTTTAAAAGGAACGCAATAATGCGTTCCTTTTTTTATTTAATATCTTTCTTTTAACCGACCTGTTCTGTAAGCCTGAACAAGTTGTTTCATATCTTCCACCTGAGCTACAAGTTCTGCACCTCTGTCTGTATCTATAATCAGCATTCTTTCAGGAAGTACGGCTACAGTCTTAATTGTCGGCGACTGGAATACCTGTGTACCATCCGGCTGTAACGGCTGATAAGGTTCATGCTCTGCAAGGGCCATAAAACGTGAATTAAAGATAAAGGTGTAACCTGCAATACCGGTCTGTTTCTGGTAAGCTTTGGAGATTCCTCCGTCAATAACATAAAGCAGACCACCACCCTTGATCGGACTTTCTCCATCTTTGATTTTAACAGGTACATGTCCGTTAAGAATCTTTGAGCGGGCAGGATCAAGGCCGAACTCACGGAGAATCTTCTCACAAGGGGCTTTTTCTTTAATGTGTTTATAGTATGGACGAACAGGTTCTTTATGAGATGCTTTATCTGCAATAAATAATCTTTCGAAAGTTGTCATCTTTTCTTTGCCAAATAGTGGTGACTGTCCACCAAGCCACAGATACCACATCAAATCACCTTTTGTATTTTTTTCATTTGAAGGCAGATCATCAAAATATGATTTTCTTACAGCTGTATCGAGATAGTCCATAAGTTCTTTGCCCTTATACGCTTTTCCATCAAAAACAAGCTCAAGGAATTCTCCATCTTCATCCATAGGAATGCATCCGTGATATAAAAGATTTCCATTAACTTTCTTGTATAGCGCACCTCTGTTAAATAAGAATTTAATGTGCTGTTGCAATTTTTCCGAATTAATAATAGAAGCTGCAAGCGAACTCATCACTTCATATTCTTCATCAGTAAGCGCATAAGGATCCTCAGGATCAATTGTAGGCATATTCGTATCTCTTAATTCGTAAACATTTCCTTCGATTTCTATAGTTCCGTTGTCCCAGTTGATTTTATCCAGTAAAAGACGTTTTTCCAGTTTATATTCAGGATGAGCCATTATTTTCTGTCCTTCAACTTTAAACTGACAGATTGCAATGGCTTTGTGCATCTTTGCTGCAAGAGATTCCTCTATAGGATCGTATTTATTCGTATCAAGAATATGCGGTTTAAAATACGTACAGGGATCATCGCCATAAACCTTTTCTGCAAAAGTAGCCAAAGGTCTCAGGTTAATTCCATATCCGATTTCGAGCATATCGAAGTTATTGTAACTGATATTCATACGAAGGATATTTGCTATACATGCCCAGTTTCCTGCTGCTGCACCCATCCAGACGATATCGTGGTTTCCCCACTGAAAATCAACATCGTGATAATCCATTAAGAAATCCATAATATAATCAGGGTGTGCTCCTCTATCAAAAATGTCACCAATAATATGTAAACGGTCAACTGCTAACACACTGATAGATTCAGCAAGTTCTGTAATAAATACTTTGGCAATTCCGGACTGAACAATAGTATTAATGATTTCATGATAGTAATGCGAACGATTTTCTTCATCATCTGCATGAAGAAGTTCATCCATAGCGTAATCAAGATATTTGGGTAATTTTCTTCTTACTTTTGATCGCGTATATTTTGTTGAAACGGATTTACAAATAGTAACAAGTCTGTAAATAATCGTCATACACCATTTATCGAAATCCGGTTCGCTTTTTTCTCTACGTTTAATTTCCGCCTCCGGATTGTAGATTAATGCAGCCAGATCTTCTCTATCGCCTTCACTTAAAATTCCAGCATATTGTTCATCGATTTTACTTTTAATTGTTCCGGAAGCACTTTTAAGCATATGAATAAAAGCTTCGTGCTCTCCGTGTAAATCACTTAAGAAATATTCTGTTCCTTTTGGTAATGCTAAAATTGCACTTAAGTTAATCATTTCTGCAGTTGCTGCCTTGATGTTAGGATAATCTTTAGAAAGCAACTCCAGATATTTAATGTCAGCCATTACAATTTCCTTTCTCTCTTTATAAATCTACGTTCATTATATACTTTAACTTCTATTTTGTCCATATTATGCATAAGCTTATCCCAAAGGAGGTATAAGATGAAAAAAAAACACTCTGCTTATGCTATGATATATATTCTTTTTATTTTTTTCCTCATTTTTCTTCTACCATTATCCTGTTTATGGATTTTCCCCGAAATAAAACAGAATCAAAACTATTCCTACTCCGGAAATATTCCTGAAACAGTAAATCTTTACCTTACCAAAGAGGAAAAATACAAAACAATTCCCTTTGAGGATTATGTTGCCGGTGTTGTGGCATCGGAAATGCCTGCATCTTTTGAAACGGAAGCCTTAAAGGCACAGGCTGTTGCAAGCAGAACTTATGCATTAGGAAAAATAAAAGCGGGTGCTGAACTATGCGACTCGGTACATTGCCAGGTCTATCGAAGTGACAATATTTCAGATCGTGTAAAAGCCGCAGTAAGAGAGACTTCCGGTCAGGTACTTCTATATAAAGGTGACCTTGCATCACATGCTCTCTTCTTTGCATCCAGTGCCGGTAAAACAGAAAACTCCGAAGATGTATTTGCAAATCAGATTCCCTATCTTACAAGTGTAAGTAGTGATAATGAACCTGATGCCACACATAAAAAAGAAGAGTTAAAAATGTCTTTTCCAGATTTTCAACAAAAACTTGAAACGGCTTTTCCAGATAAAACTTTTGGATTATTGAACAAAAATAATGTCAAAATCCTTTCCTATACAAAAGGCAAACGTGTAAAGCAGATTCAGACAGGCGAAGAAATCCTGTCCGGTACTGAAATCCGCTCAGCTTTAAGTCTTTTCTCCTCAAGAATTCAGCTTTCTTTTAAAGATAATGAAATCATTTTTACTACAGGAGGATCCGGACATGGTGTCGGAATGAGTCAGTATGGTGCAAACGGCATGGCAAAAGACGGAAAATCCTATAAGAAAATCCTTTCTCATTATTATAAGGGAACCCGGGTAAGTCAATGAAGAAACCGAATGGCATAAGCCATTCGGTTAATCTTCAATTCTAAGTATATTAGCGCCCAGTGCTCTGAGCTTTTCTACAAATTTCTCATATCCACGTTCAATGTGATAAATCTCGGAGATCTCAGTTGTGCCCTCTGCTGCAAGTCCTGCAAGCACCAGTGCCGCACCTGCCCTGAGGTCAGTTGCAATAACCTGTGCACCTTCCAGATGTTTTCCACCCTGAATCATAGCACGATTTCCTTCTGTCTTGATATTTGCACCCATGCGATTCAGTTCCGCAACATGCATAAAGCGATTTTCAAATACAGTCTCTATAACTGTACTTGCACCTTTAACTACAGTCAGGAAAGACATAAATGGTGATTGAATATCTGTAGGGAATCCAGGATATGGAAGTGTTTTAATATCTGTTGCCACAAGCTCATGACCCTCAGCAATGACGTACATTCCTTCATCTGTGATTTCAACAGTTACTCCGCATTCTCTTAACTTCGCAGTAATGGATTTAACATGATCCGGTACGATATTTTTAATTAAGATCTGTCCTTTTGTAATTGCTGCAGCAAGCATATAGGTTCCCGCTTCAATACGGTCAGGAATTACAGTATGCTGTGCTCCTTTAAGTCTTTCTACGCCTTCAATCTTTATGGTATCTGTTCCTGCTCCTTTAACCTTAGCTCCCATTTTATTCAATAGTACTGCGAGATCAACAATTTCAGGTTCTTCCGCTGCATTTTCAATATAGGTCGTACCCTTAGCCAATACTGCAGCTGTCATAATATTTTCTGTAGCACCTACACTAGGAAAATCAAGGTAAATACTTGCCCCAACCAGACCGCCTTCTGGTGCAATAGCTTCAACATAAGTATCCGCTTCAATGATTTTCGCACCGAGAGCTTCAAATCCTTTTAAATGTAAATCTATAGGTCTTGCTCCGATAGTACATCCTCCAGGGGAGTAAACCTTTGCTCTTCCCATTCTTGCAAGCAATGGTCCCATAACAAGAAAAGATGCCCTCATTCTGCTTACAAGTTCATAATCTGCTTCACACTTAAGAATTTCTTTTGTTTCTATTTCCAGAACCGAACTATTTTTTTCTTTAATTTTTGCTCCGACAGATTGCAGAATTTCTTTCATAACTTCCACATCGCGAAGCGCTGGTACATCACTCAGTTCACACTTTTCTTCTGCCAGTAGTGTCGCCGCCATCAATGGGAGAACTGCATTTTTTGCACCACTAATTACAACTTCTCCGTTTAATGGCCCACTTTTTTGAACTAAAAATTTCGCCACTTCTATCCTCCATTAACCATTATATTCCGTAAAATAAAATTATTCTTCCGTTTCTTAAAAACGAAGAAAAAAGCCTGTAAAAAGGCTCTTTTATAACTTTTTCATCTCCTCGATACATTTTGCACAAACAGTTTTGCCATGTATAGTCTTTACATCATTCATTTCCCCGCAGAAAATGCACGATGGTTCATATTTTTTTAACATAATGTACTGATCATCTACAAAGATTTCCAAAGAATCTTCTGTTTTAATTCCTAAATTTCTTCTAATCTCTACCGGAATAACTATTCTTCCCAGTGCATCCACCGGTCTTACAATACCTGTTGCTTTCATCTTACAAAACTCCTTTCGATAATTATCGCTTTAATCTAATTCATTTTGTTTTCTTTTCAGGTTCATCTTTTGCATTTCTACAGATTGCTGCAAGCGAACCGAGAGATTTAATAATATTCGATAATGCGCCGATTAAATTCTGCTGCCCCTTTACTGCATTTGCCACATCCGATACTGCACTCTGAACATCATCCGCAACACCGTCAAGCTGTTCGATACGGTCAGATGCAATCTTTGTTACAGTTTCAGTATTTTTAAGAACCACATTCAGGCTTTTTACCGTTTGTATAAGGTTTTTGGCCATTACGATTAAATATATAACAAACACAATAAGTGCAACTAAAAGCAGATAAATCAATGCACTTTTTACATCGATTGTAATCATATTGATTCCTCCTTATCCCATATAATAGTTATTATACTGTTTTTACTATTTAATAGCAACTATTTTAGTTTACTTCTCATACATTTTAAGAATTTCTTCAGAATATGTACCATTTTCATTATGCACTGAAATGGGTTCTCCTATACGGAGCTCGCGATTTCCGTTCTTTATACATCGTATTAAAAGTAT
>RCNI01000165.1_pt1 | contig 42686 bp, 33 predicted proteins | sample 2041151 | NCBI WGS metagenome assembly RCNI01 (sample SAMN09708214, study PRJNA481090) | feces metagenome | isolation source: feces | place: Antarctica: Albino Rookery
CATCTGTTTGAGTACAGACAGTCCCGTATACGATTTCAGGAAAGCCAAAGCCACCTTACTTTCCAGTGTGAAGAAAGGCTTTCGACCACGCTTCACCCTCAAACTCTTTGGATGCTCTTTCATGAGGCCAAAACTGATTGCCATCTCCCGCAGAGGCAAGAGTGCCATGATGCGTCCAAGTTCTGTATGCTTGAAAGAATCTTCGTAATTTTTATATAAATCGTATTCTGTAAATGCAATTTCTGGTTGAATGTCTGATAAATTTTGTATTTTGATTGACTCCCCAGATTTTGACCTTTTCCATGGATTCGGGGGAATATACTAAGACGCGAAACATATAACACTTTATCTATCAGCTAATTGTATTTTCAACATTTCACGACATTCCCTAAAATAGAAAGCATGTTTTCAATTTGAACAAATTGAAAACATGCTTTCTCACTATTCCAACGACAAGAAATCTCAAGATCCTTATCCTTGATAATAAACCCGTTTCACACGAGCTGAAATCCCTGTCAATATCTCATAAGGAATCGTATTCAGTTTTTCGGCCAAAACGGTAACCGGAAGTTCATCACCAAAGATAATAACCTGGTCACCTTCCTTGCAGTCAATATCGGTTACATCAATCATGCAAACATCCATACAGATATTACCCACATAATAAGCCTTCTGCCCATTGACCATGCAATAGCCATGTCCATTACCCAAATGACGGTTCAGTCCATCGGCATACCCAATAGGCAATGCAGCAATGCGTGAATTGCGCTCCAGCCTTCCTTTCCGGCTATATCCTACCGTATCTTCGGCTGGAACATCATGAATCTGCAGAATGGTAGTCTTCAAGGTACTTACGTTCTGCATCATCTTGTTCGTAAAAGGATTCACCCCATAAAGTCCGATACCCAGACGAACCATTTCAAACTGCGCTCCCGGATAGCGTTCTATACCAGCCGTATTGCAGATATGTCGTAGTATCTTATGGCTAAATCCTTGCTGCAGCTGAGCCGCAGCCGTTTCAAATGTTTCTATCTGACGGCGGGTAAATGCATCGAAAGTAGCAGAGTCGCTACCTACCAAATGTGAAAAAACCGAACGAGGCACCACTGCAGTCTGCCTCTGCAACTTTTCCACCAACAAAGGAATTTCTTCTGGAGCAAACCCCAAACGGTGCATACCGGTATCTATCTTGATATGGATAGGAATACTGGAAACCCCTTCTCTTCCGGCAGCCTTTATCAGCTCATCCAGCAGATGGAAACTATAAACTTCGGGCTCCAATTTATAGTCGAACATAGTCTTAAAAGCCAAAAGTTCCGGATTCATAATCATGATGGCACAATTAATGCCAGCCTTTCTCAAGTCTGCACCTTCATCTGCCACCGCCACGGCCAGATAATCCACGCGCTGGTCTTCAAGTGTCTTGGCAATCTCAAAAGATCCTGCTCCATAGGCAGAAGCCTTTACCATACACACCATCTTTGTTTCCGGTTTTAATCTGTTACGGTAGAAATTCATGTTGTCTACCAGTGCATTCAGATTGATTTCCAAAATTGTTTCATGCACTTTCTGTTCCAAGCGGTCGGTAATATCATCAAAATGGAATGCACGTGCTCCTTTTATCAGCACCACTTCATTGCGCAACGAGTTGAGCAAGCCTGACTCTATCAATTCGGAAGTAGAACGGAAGAAAGTCTTTTCTATATCAAAACGCACCGCTGCGGCAGAAATTTCTTCTCCCACCCCTATAATACAGTCCACTCCACGACTATGCACCAAGTCGGCCACCTGTCGGTAAAGTAATTTCCCCGGCTGTCCGGTTTCCAGAATATCCGAAAGAATCAATGTACGCTTTCTGCCCTTATCTTCTGTACGGCGCACCATAAAGTCAAGCGCAATATCCAACGAAGCAAAGTCAGAGTTATAACTGTCATTAATCAATACACACCCGTTCTTACCTTCCTTCACTTCAAGCCGCATAGCTATCGGTTCCAGAAGAGCCATACAACGCGCAATCTCTTCTGGAGAAACCATCAGATAAAGAGCCACAGCCAGACAGTTGATAGAGTTTTCGATAGAGGCATCGTCTATAAATGGAATACGATATTCCTTGTTGAATCCCAAATAACGATACTTCACCAATGTATCATCTGTTCCCTTTTCAATACTTTCAATGAAAAGCGGACGTTCATTGTCCCTGGCCGACCATGCAATTTCCCGTGAAGTGAACAATGATTTAGAGACACAACTGCTTATCAGTTCGTTGTCGCCATTATACACTATCACATCGCAATCCTTGAACAGCTGGAGTTTCTCCATGCACTTGTCTTGCAAGGATGCAAAGTTTTCCTGATGAGCACCTCCTATATTGGTAATCACTCCAATGGTAGGCTGAATGATAGGCTGCAAGGCCTCCATCTCTCCCATTTCAGAAATCCCCGCCTCAAAGATACCCAATTCTGTATGCTCGTTCATGAGCCATACCGATAAAGGTACTCCTATCTGCGAATTATAACTGCGTGGCGAACGGGTAATGACTCGGCTGCCGCTCAACAACTGATACAACCACTCCTTGACTACCGTTTTCCCATTGCTACCGGTAATACCCACTACCGGCACTTGAAAACGTCTGCGATGACGAGCAGCCAGACGCTGAAGTGACTTGCAAGTATCACCTACCCGCAAGAAATTGGCGTCGGCATAGGCAGCCATGTCATCAGGCAAGTCAGCCACCACAAAATTACGCACCCCACGCATATAAAGGTCTGCCAAATACTTGTGACCGTCATTACGCTTGGTTTTCAAGGCAAAAAACAGAGTTTCTTCCGGAAAACACAACGAACGGCTGTCGGTCAGCAACCAGTTTATCTGTGAAACATGGTTTCCTATTCTATCTGCTCCTATTACAGAAGCTATTTCTTCAATCGAACTTGACATATATCTATTTCATTTTGCACATCTAAATACGGAAATTTTTCTTTTAAGCTCTCTATTTTTAACAGAATTTGACTTATAAAACGATGATATGCCTCCGAAGTGGAATCAAAAGGACGATGTTCCAATCCCTTCCTTATCTCTTCCCATTGCCGAATCAGGGCCTGCGTTTCGGGAGAAAAATAACACTGAGAGAAACATTTCCAAATATATTGCACCGCCAAAGAGGAAGGATGCACCATATCATCGGCATAAAAACGATAGTCGCGTAACTCATCCATCACAATCTCATAAGAAGGGAAATAATGACAGCAAGCATATCGGCTACATAACTTCTCGGCGGCCAAAAGAAGCACAGCCTTGTTTATCTGATTGCCATGAAGACCATCTTTTATATGACGGATAGGACTTACCGTAAAGAGGAAATGCATCTCAGAATTCACTCTTTGCAGTTCATCTATCAAGCCTTCATACAAGTCTACAATCTCATCCACCTCAAGTAAGGTACGGGTAAACAAGCGTTCGGGCAGTTTGTGGCAATTGCCCACCACCCGTCCGTCCTCATTCCAACGATAGACTCTGGCAGTTCCCCAAGTAAACATCATCCATTGCGTACGAGGCAACTCTGCACGAGCCTCATCAAGCGCCGAGTTGATTCTCCCCAACACAGTTTCCCGACAAGGAGAAGAAAACGAAGAATGATGCATCATACTATGCCAAATTCCATTATGCTCACCCAAGTCGGCTGTTGTATATTTCTTGCCGGCTATCACCTGATGCAAGGCCTCGGCTATGGAAAGAGGGTTATAAAGAATACCAAACGGATTGATATTGCATGAGAATTTATTTTTACACAACAAGTTCCCGATATGCTCTGTAAAGCAAGACCCCCATAGCATTAAATGCCCCGCATGAGTCATTTTCTCCCTAGCGGAAGAAAATTCTACTTTAGTACGAAACTCCATACTTAATATACCTTATTGTTAATCTTTTATACTTATAATTGCTTATCTATACAACCTTTATTTCATGCCTTAAAAATCATCGGGATATTTTGAAGAGAACATGCTGACATTTCAAACAGAATATACTGATATTTCAGGGGAAATATATTGACGATTCCAGCAAAACAACAGCATATTTTCTCTACCCAAATTCAGACTCTTTTTTCTAAAAAGCAATCAGGTTTCTTTCATCCTCTTGCAACATCCCCAATGAGTCCTAAGACAAAACTTCATTTTTTTAATACAAATGTAAGCACAATACGTATATTTATCGTACTTTTGTACTGATAATATTTTAATAAAATAGGATGGAACAACCTACTTCGTATGAATTGCTGAACAAGATAAACAGTCCGGACGACCTGCGCCATGTGCCGACAGAGGCTCTTCCACAGGTTTGTCATGAACTCAGGATGAAAATCATAGACGAACTGTCACGCAACCCTGGACATTTTGGTTCCAGTCTGGGAGTAATAGAGCTGACGGTTGCCCTCCACTATATATTCAATACTCCTGAGGACCGCATCGTATGGGATGTAGGACATCAGGCGTATGGCCATAAAATTCTGACTGGACGTCGCGACAGATTCTGTACTAACAGAAAGCTGAACGGACTATGCCCTTTCCCTTCGCCTGCAGAAAGTGAATATGATACTTTTACTTGCGGACATGCCTCAAACTCTATCTCGGCTGCTTTAGGCATGGCGGTAGCTGCTGCACAAAAAGGGGAAGACAACCGTCATGTAGTAGCGGTTATCGGCGACGGGGCCATGAGCGGCGGACTGGCCTTCGAAGGTCTTAATAATGTTTCTTCTACACCCAACAACCTGCTTATCATTCTTAATGACAATGATATGGCCATCGACCGCAGTGTGGGGGGAATGAAACAGTATCTGCTCAACTTGCAGACTTCGGAGAGATACAATCGGATAAGATATACTCTTTCTAAAAAATTTCATGACTGGGGATGGCTCAACGAGGAGAAAAGAAAAAGTCTGATCCGTTTCAACAACAGCCTGAAATCAATCATTGCACAGCAACAAAATATTTTTGAAGGATTAAATATCCGCTATTTTGGTCCGGTAGACGGACATAATATACAAGCCCTTATCAAAGTACTGAAGGAAATAAAGGACATGAAAGGGCCCAAACTGCTGCATATCCATACCGTCAAGGGAAAAGGATTCAAACCGGCAGAAAAGTCGGCCACCATTTGGCATGCCCCTGGTATCTTTGACAAAGAAACCGGAGAGCGCATCGTGTCCTGCACCGAAGGGCTACCTCCTCGCTTTCAAGATGTATTCGGCACCACACTGGTAGAACTGGCTCGACAAAACGACAAGATTATCGGTGTTACACCGGCTATGCCTACGGGGTGCTCCATGACCATGCTCATGAAAGAAATGCCGCAACGAACTTTCGACGTAGGTATCGCCGAAGGACATGCTGTCACTTTCTCTGGAGGAATGGCCAAGGAGGGAATGATTCCTTTCTGTAACATCTACTCTTCGTTCATGCAACGTGCTTATGACAACATCATCCACGATGTAGCGATACAGAAACTGCCTGTTGTATTATGCCTAGACCGAGCCGGACTGGTAGGAGAAGACGGACCTACACATCATGGAGTGTTCGACATGGCTTACCTGCGTATTATCCCTAACCTGACTATTGCTTCACCAATGGATGAAATGGAATTGAGGAAACTGATGTATACCGCCCAGTTGCCAGACATGGGACCGTTTGCAATAAGATACCCCCGTGGAAGAGGAGTGCTCACTGAATGGAAATGTCCTCTGGAAGCTGTAAAGGTAGGTACTGGACGCAAACTGAAAGACGGCTCCAACTTGGCTGTCATCACTATCGGACCGATAGGAAATATGGCCGGTAAAGCCATTAAACTTTATGAAGCAGAGAATCCGGGAAAAAGCATTGCACACTACGACTTGCGTTTCCTCAAGCCGCTTGATGAAGAGATGCTTCATGAAATAGGTAGCCGATTCAAAAAAATCATCACCGTAGAAGACGGTGTGCTGAAAGGTGGTATGGGGAGTGCTGTATTGGAATTTATGTCCGACAACGGATACTGCCCAACTGTCAAACGCCTGGGAATTGACGACAAATTTGTACAGCATGGTCCTGTAGACGACCTGTATCGAATTTGCCATATAGATACAAACAGTATATATCACACCATAACTCATACATTGAATTCATGAAAATAATCATTGCAGGAGCCGGTGAAGTAGGAACTCACCTAGCCAAACTGTTATCGGGAGAAAACCAAGACATTATCTTGATGGATGAGAATGAAGAAAAATTGAGTAGACTGGGCAACAACATCGACCTGATGACCGTATGCCTCTCGCCTACTTCAATTTCCGGTCTAAAAGAAGCAGGGGTGTCGGGTGCCGACCTGTTTATTGCTGTCACCCCAAATGAAAGCCAAAACATGACAGCTTGTATGCTGGCTGCCAGCCTAGGAGCCAAAAAGACTGTAGCACGAATCGACAACTATGAATATCTGCTACCCAAGCACCAGGAGTTTTTTTCCAAATTAGGAGTCCACTCGCTGATTTATCCTGAAATGCTGGCCGCCAAAGATATCGTAGATGCCGTGAAGATGAGTTGGATCAGACAGTGGTGGGAATTTGCCGGAGGCACACTGGTGCTGCTTGGTACTAAAATGAGAGATACGGCTGAAATATTGAATGTGCCGCTCCACAAACTGGGAGGAAGAAACATTCCGTTTCATATTGTTGCCATCAAGCGCAACAATGAAACCATCATCCCTCGAGGTGATGACACCATCCGGCTGAATGACATTGTATATTTCACTACTACCAAGAAGTATATTCCTTATATCCGGAAGATAGCTGGAAAGGAAAGCTATGCCGATATCAGGAACGTGATGATTATGGGAGGTAGCCGCATAGCGGTAAGAACCACTCAGTATATGCCGGAATACATGCATACCAAAATCATTGAAAACGATATCAGCCGCTGCAACCGACTGACAGAACTGGTAGACGACGACGTGATGATTATCAATGGTGACGGACGAGACATGGAGCTTCTCGTAGAGGAGGGTATTCAAAATGTGGAAGCATTTGTGGCTCTTACCGGAAACGCAGAAACCAATATCCTGGCCTGTCTGGCTGCCAAACGTATGGGAGTCAGCAAAACGGTGGCAGAGGTGGAAAACATTGACTATATCAGCATGGCGGAAAGCCTGGACATCGGTACGGTCATCAACAAAAAGTTCATTGCCGCCAGCCATATCTATCAGATGATGCTGGATGCCGATGTCTCGAATGTAAAATGTCTAACCTTCGCCAATGCCGATGTGGCTGAATTTACCGTAAAGCCCGGCTCAAGAATCACACGCTCTCAAGTGAAAGATGTAGGCCTTCCTAAAGGTGCTACCATAGGCGGGCTCATCAGAAACGGAGAAGGTATCTTGGTTACCGGTAACACAACGATTCAAGAACACGACCACGTGGTGGTTTTCTGTCTGGGAATGATGATCAAGAAATTGGAAAAATACTTCAACTAACATTCAACAAATGTCAGTTATCGCACACAGAGCGATTCTGGCATTTGTTTTTTATTAAAACAAACAGATATTACTTCAAATAAAATCTGTATATTTGCACCGTTTTTCAGAAAAGCGATATTATGAACCAATGGATTAAAATGACAATGTTTTTTTTGTTACTCCTTATAACTTCGGTTACAAGGGGAGTCCATTATGAATATATAGCAGAAAGAAGAAACACAGTAGAACAATGCTTCAGCATAGACGAAGCAACATACGGAATGTGTTACACAGAATCGGAACTCAGACAAACTCCCCTCAACACACCCATCTGCGGTGAGCTGCCGGCAGCTACCCTGCTTCCACACATCTTCTTACAAGACATCAAGTCGAAAGGATACCTACACAAACGACCAATCGTGATGATGCACCGTATTACTTATGGAGGCAGAAGCCTCAACAGACAACTGCCGGAAGAGACCGGCTACATACAAGCTGCACAATATTGCTGTGCGCTTCAAAGATGGATTATTTAAATCCACCATAAATATTGACCGGCTGCCCGTAACCAACCGTGCAGCCGGATAACTTTTTATGCAGTATGGGCTGCATAAGCATTTTATTCAGAGGAATTTAATTTAATTTTTTATAGGTATGTTTTTTACATTTATTATCGTGGTCATCCTCACAGCCATTGCACTGGTGGTAGCAGCCATGACCATCGCCCAACTTGTGGCGCCACGCTCATTCAACCCTCAGAAGGGTGAGCCGTATGAATGTGGTATCCCTACGCGAGGAGGTTCCTGGGTGCAATTTAAGGTAGGATATTATTTATTTGCTATCCTCTTTCTGATGTTTGACATCGAAACCGTATTCCTCTTCCCGTGGGCAGTGGTAGTAGCTGAAACAGGAGCCTACGCACTGGTGAGTGTGGCATTCTTCTTGGTAGTATTAATCTTAGGCTTAGCGTATGCTTGGCGGAAAGGAGCATTGGAATGGGAATAGATAAAAAGGTTAAAATCCGCTCGATGGAGTATGGTGAGTTCAAAAACAACGATTACCTGGAACGAATGGTGAAAGAACTCAACCGCGACGGAGCGGGGGTTATAGTGGGCAATGCAGACGACCTGATTAACTGGGGACGCAGCAACTCACTCTGGTCACTTACTTTCGGTACTAGTTGTTGTGCCATCGAATTTATGTCATTGGGAGCTGCCCGATATGATATGGCACGTTTCGGATTCGAAGTAACGCGTAACTCACCCCGACAGGCCGACATGATTATGGTTCTAGGTACTATTACTTATAAAATGGCTCCGGTATTGAAGCGTCTTTATGACCAGATGGCAGAACCTAAATATGTAGTGGCTGTAGGCGGATGTACTATTTCCGGAGGACCATTCATCAAATCGTATCACGTGGTAAACGGCATTGATAAAATCATTCCTGTCGACGTCTTTATCCCTGGATGCCCTCCACGCCCAGAAGCATTCTATTACGGGATGATGCAGCTACAACGTAAAATCAAGGCAGAGCGCTTCTTGGGAGGTGTAAACCGTAAAGAAAGCAAGACTCACAAAGACGAAGAAAATGTATAACTCTGTTTTTTGTAAGCACCTATACTAAACTAGCAGATGAATTTCGGATTTGCTTACAAAACTTAAATAATAGTCACAAGATAATGAATATAAAGGATAAAATAGCCGGAATGGATTCAGACATCGTTATCCGCACTGAAGGTGAATGGATGGCTGTCGTACCGGTCCACAGCTTCCGGAAAGTAGCAGAAGCTCTTCGACATGACGCCCAAGAACCGATGGACTACTTGAGAGACATTGTAGGAATGGACTGGGGAGAAGAAGGACTGGGAGCTTTGTATTACTTGGAGTCAAGCGTAACTTATGAACAGGTAGTCATCAAGACTATTGCCGAAAGCCGTGAACAGGCTTATCTTCCATCGGTATGCGACCTTTGGAAAACGGCAGAAATCAAGGAAAGAGAAGTGTTCGACTTCTTCGGCATCCGTTTTCTGAACCATCCGGACATGCGCCGACTCTTCTTGAGAGAAGACTGGGTGGGATACCCTCTCCGCAAAGACTATGACATGAAGTCTAACCCTCTGAACATGGAAAACGAAATCAATGCGGACACTACCGAAGAGTATTTTCTGAACTCGGACGGTACTTTGGAAGGACGCACCAACGTAATCTTTGACGATAAGGACTTCGTAGTCAACATCGGACCGCAGCATCCTTCTACACATGGAGTATTGCGCCTTCGCACTTCTCTAAATGGAGAAAACATTTCAAAAATAGACCCGATATGCGGATATATCCACCGTGGTATCGAAAAAATCAATGAAAGTCTTACTTATCCACAAACATTGGCACTGACCGACCGTTTGGATTATTTGAGCGCACACCAGAATCGCCATGCGCTATGTATGTGTATCGAAAAGGGCGCCGGTATTGAAATCAGCGAGCGTGCACAATATATCCGTACTATCATGGATGAGCTGCAGCGTATCGACTCTCATCTGCTGTTCTACTCTTGCCTGGTTATGGACATGGGAGGTCTTACTCCTTTCTTCTATGGTTTCCGTGAAAGAGAAATGATTCTTGACATCTTTGAAGAAACAACCGGAGGACGACTTATACAAAACTATAATATGATTGGCGGTGTACAGGCCGACCTTCATCCAGATTTCCAGCGCAAAGTAAAAGAGTTCATCAAACACCTGCGCAACGTCATCAAAGACTATCATCATATTTTCACAGGAAATGTAATTGCTACCACCCGATTGAAAGGCGTAGGCCTTCTGTCGCGTGAAGATGCTATATCTCTCGGTGTAACCGGAGGTTCCGGACGTGCGTCAGGATGGTCGAATGATGTAAGAAAACATCATCCGTATGCAATGTACGATAAAGTAGACTTCAAGGAAATCACTTATACAGAAGGAGACTCTTTTGCAAGATATATGGTGCGTATGGACGAAATCATGGAATCTTGCCACATCATCGAACAGTTGATTGACAATATTCCAGAAGGAGAATTCCGTGTAAAGACCAAGGCCATCATCAAGTTGCCGGAAGGAAACTACTCAGCGGCAGTAGAAACAAGCCGTGGAGAATTTGCCGTAATGCTGGAAAGTCACGGCGACAAGTTCCCTTACCGATTGCATTACCGCTCTACCGGTCTTCCTTTGGTACATGCCATGGATACAGTCTGCAAAGGTAACAAGATAGCCGACTTGATTGCCATTGGTGGAACATTAGACTATGTCATTCCAGACATCGACCGCTAAAAGAGATTTTCAAAAAACTACAATTTACAAGAAATAAAATAATTCGTTTATGTTTTTAGATTATTATAACCTCAAACCCATGCTGATGGCTATCCATGCCTTTCTTTGCAGCATCATGCCACAATGGCTGGCCTTGACGCTGGAAGGCCTTGGAGTGGGGATTTTCATCATGGTACTCTATGCCATACTGGCCGTGGTACTCATCTATATGGAAAGAAAAGTGTGTGCTGCCTTCCAGTGCCGTATCGGACCTAACCGTGTGGGAGGTAAAGGCGGACTGCTTCAAGTCCCTGCCGACGTACTGAAGATACTGACCAAAGAAATCATTGAGATAAAGAACTCAGACAAGTTTCTGTATAACCTTGCACCTTTCTTTGTCATCTTGGCTTCCATCCTTACTTTCTCTTGCCTGCCATGGAACAAGGGAGGTGAAATCCTTCACATGAACATTGGTATCTTCTTTGTATTGGCAGCTTCCTCTATCGGTGTACTGGGTATCCTGCTAGCCGGATGGAGCAGCAACAGCAAATACACCCTCATCGGAGCGGTGCGAAGCGGTGCTATGATTATCAGCTACGAACTGTCTATCGGACTGGTGGTGCTGACTATGGTCATGATGAGCGGCACCATGGATATTCAGGAGATAGTATATTACCAGGCCGACGGATGGAACATCTTTAAAGGACATATCCCTGCCTTGGCTGCATTCATCATTTACCTGATTGCCGGTAATGCCGAAGCCAACCGAGGTCCTTTCGACCTGGCGGAAGCAGAACAGGAACTTACCGCCGGATACCACACCGAATACTCCGGCATGCACTTCGGATTCTTCTACTTGGCTGAATACCTGAACCTCTTCATCACTTCCGGCATTGCCACTACTTTGTTCTTGGGCGGATGGATGCCTTTCCATATTGCCGGACTGGATTCTTTCAATGCAGTGATGGACTATATCCCCGGTGTAGTATGGTTTGTGGGAAAGACCTTTGCCATCGTATTCCTTTTGATGTGGATTCGCTGGACATTCCCTCGCTTGCGTATCGACCAAGTACTGATATTGGAATGGAAATACCTGATGCCTCTCGCCTTACTGGTACTGCTGACTATGACTATATGTAAAGTCTTCGGATGGGTATTTTAATGACATTAACTGATAAAAACAGAAACAATGAGTAATTTCAACGAATATATCAACGGATTTACAAGTGGAGTAAAAAGCCTTCTCATCGGTATGCGTACTTCCATGAAGGTGTTCTTGCAGCCTAAGGTTACAGAACAATATCCGGAAAACCGACACACCACACTCCATATTCCCGCACGCCACCGTGCGATGCTGGTAATGCCCCACGACGCCGAGAACCACCATCATTGCGTAGCCTGCGGACTGTGCCAGATGGCTTGTCCCAACGGCACTATCAAGGTGACTTCGGAAACCAGAGAAGACGAAGATGGGAAAAAAAGAAAATATCTGGTGAAATATGAATACAACCTAGGATCTTGCATGTTTTGCCAGCTGTGCGTAAATGCCTGCCCACACGGAGCTATCGAATTCAGCAATGACTTTGAAAATGCCGTGTTCGAAAAAGAAAAACTGGTCATGACACTCAACCACAAGGGTTCAACACTCGCTAAATAAAAAATTATGGGAACAACACTTCAAGAAATAGCTTTCTATGTAGTAGCTGCAATTATTGCCGTCAGCTCCATCATGGCTGTCACTACTGGCAAAATATTGCGTGCTGCTACCTATCTGCTCTTCGTACTGTTCGGTACAGGAGCAATCTACGGTATTCTGGGCTATACATTCCTGGGAGCCGTACAGTTGATGGTATATGCCGGAGGTATCGTAGTTTTATACGTTTTCTCTATCCTGCTCACCCAATCAGACAAGAACTTGAAATATCCAATTCGCAAGGCCAAGCTCATCAGTGTGCTTCTGACTACCGGAGCCGGAGCCGTTCTTGTGATGTCTATCCTGCTCAGCCACGGATTTGCATTAAACAAGATTCCGCAAGGAATAGAGCTTCCTGCCCGTGAAATAGGACATGCCCTCATCGGAATAGATAAATATCAGTTTGTATTACCCTTCGAAGTAGTCAGCGTGCTGCTCCTGTCATGTATGATTGGTGCCATCCTGATTGCCCGCAAGGAAAAATAACCCCTTTATATTATGGAACTGGAATTAGAAATACACGTCATACATTATCTGGTAATCAGTACCATCATGATGTTCTGCGGCATCTACGGTTTTTTCACACGCAAGAACCTGCTCGCCATCCTTATCTCGGTAGAGCTGATGCTGAACGCCACCAATATCAACTTTGCAGTGTTCAACCGTTACCTCTTTCCGGGACATCTGGAAGGACACTTCTTCAGTTTGTTCGGCATTGCCATTGCTGCTGCAGAAACAGCCGTGGCCATTGCCATCATCATCAATGTGTATCGCCACATCAAACAAGTGCTGACCGACGACATTACCGATATGAAAGGTTAACATCCAACCAAGAAACGAACGATTAATATGGAATATACTATTTTAATTCTCCTGCTTCCGATACTCAGTTTCCTGATACTGGGAATCACGGGTATGTATATGAAGCAACGTCTGGCAGGCCTCATCGGTACGCTCTCGCTATCGGGAGTGACTGTACTGAGCTACCTCACCGCATTCAAGTTTTTCACTTCTCCCCGCACTGCCGAGGGAGTATATGCCACTCTTGCTCCTTGGAACTTCCAGTGGCTGCCTTTTACCGATTCTCTCCACATTGATATGGGAATCTTGCTGGACCCAATCTCCGTGATGATGCTAGTGGTGATTTCCACCATCTCTCTGATGGTGCACATCTATTCATTCGGATACATGAAAGGCGAAAAAGGATTCCAGCGTTATTATGCTTTCCTTTCGCTCTTCACATTCTCCATGCTGGGACTGGTAGTTGCAACCAATATTTTCCAGATGTATGTATTCTGGGAATTGGTGGGAGTATCTTCTTACTTGCTGATTGGCTTCTACTACACTAAACCGGAAGCCATCGCTGCCAGCAAGAAAGCATTTATCGTGACCCGCTTTGCCGACTTGGGATTCCTGATTGGTATCCTGATTTACGGATATTACATGCAGACCTTTACTTTCACTCCTACAGAAACCCAACTGATGAAAGCCGGCATGGTATTGCCGCTGGCTTTGGGGCTGATGTTTATTGGAGGTGCCGGAAAGAGTGCCATGTTCCCCCTACACATCTGGTTGCCGGATGCCATGGAAGGACCTACTCCAATCAGTGCTCTTATTCACGCAGCCACCATGGTCGTTGCCGGGGTATATCTGGTGGCACGCATGTTTCCACTGTTCATCAGCTTTGCTCCACAAACACTCCATATCGTAGCATGGGTGGGAGTATTCACCGCCTTCTACGCCGCTTCGGTAGCTTGTGTCCAAAGTGACATCAAGCGAGTCCTAGCCTTCTCTACCATCTCACAGATTGGCTTCATGATGGTAGCACTAGGAGTATGTACCGGAATGCATCCTCACGAAGGAGGTTTAGGATATATGGCCGGCATGTTCCATCTGTTCACTCATGCCATGTTCAAAGGATTACTTTTCCTGGGGGCAGGATGCATCATCCATGCAGTACACAGCAATGAAATGGAAACGATGGGAGGCCTTAGAAAATATATGCCTATCACACACATCACCTTTCTGATTGCATGTCTGGCCATCGCCGGCATCCCTCCATTCTCTGGTTTCTTCTCTAAAGACGAAATCCTGACCGCCTGCTTCGAGTTCAATCCGGTTATCGGATGGATGATGACTTTCATTGCCGGAATGACCGCTTTCTATATGTTCCGACTATACTACTGCATCTTTTGGGGCAAAGAGAACAAAGAACTGCATGCACTGCACACTCCTCACGAAAGTCCGCTAAGCATGACTTTCCCGCTGATGTTCTTGGCTGCTGTTACTTTAGTGGCAGGATTCATTCCTTTCGGACATTTCGTATCATCAAACGGTGAACTGTATGATATCCACCTCAACACCCAAGTTGCCACCACCAGCATCATCGTGGCAGTAATTTCCATAGGTGTCGCCACTTGGATATATGCACACGAAAAACAACCTGTAGCCGAAATGCTTGCACAGCGTTTCAGCACCCTTCACCGTGCCGCATACAAGCGTTTCTATATGGACGAACTCTGGCTCTTCGTGACCAAGAAAATCATTTTCCGCTGTATATCCACTCCATTGGCATGGTTTGACCGCCATGTCATCGACCAGTTCATGAACTTCATGGCATGGAGCACCCGTGCAGCCGGAGAAACCGTACAGCCTATACAAAGCGGTAAAATACAGAGCTACACCATGTGGTTCCTGGGAGGCATTATCCTACTTACCCTCATCTTATTGTTGAACTAAGAATGTAGATTATTATAAAATGAATATTTTAAGTCTTTTCGTATTAATACCCCTGGTAATGCTGCTGGGCTTGTGGATAGCACGAAGCATCAATCAGGTACGCGGAGTGATGGTGGCAGGATCTACCTTGCTGCTGATGCTGGCCGCATATCTCACCGTATCCTATATCGGTCTGAGAAACGGAGGAGCTACCGAAACCATGCTGTTTACCGACAGCATTTCATGGTATGCACCACTCCACATCTGTTATTCGGTAGGAGTAGACGGCATCTCGGTAGTGATGCTGCTGCTAAGTTCTATCATTGTCTTTACCGGAACATTCGCTTCATGGAAGCTCCAACCCATGACCAAAGAATACTTCCTATGGTTCACCTTACTGAGCGTCGGGGTGTTTGGATTCTTCATTTCCATCGACCTGTTCACCATGTTCATGTTCTACGAAGTTGCCCTCATTCCGATGTATCTGCTGATTGGAGTATGGGGCAGCGGCAAAAAAGAATATGCAGCCATGAAACTTACCCTCATGCTGATGGGAGGCTCTGCCTTTCTGCTCATAGGAATACTAGGCATTTATTATGGTGCAGGAGCCGAAACGATGAACATCTTGGAAATAGTGAACCATAAGATTCCTACCGAGATGCAACGCATCTTCTTCCCTGCCATCTTCTTAGGATTCGGAGTGTTGGGCGCACTCTTCCCGTTCCATACATGGAGCCCCGACGGTCATGCTTCTGCCCCTACCGCTGTGAGTATGCTTCATGCAGGAGTACTGATGAAACTGGGAGGATACGGCTGCTTCCGCATCGCCATGTTTCTGATGCCAACCGGTGCAGCCATCTGGGGAGACTTCTTCCTGGTTCTGACTACCATATCTGTAGTATATGGTGCATTCAGTGCCGTGGTGCAGACCGACTTGAAATACATCAACGCCTACTCTTCTGTAAGCCACTGCGGACTGGTACTTTTCGCCTTGCTCATGATGACCCGCGTAAGTGCCACCGGAGCCATCTTGCAGATGTTGAGCCACGGCTTGATGACTGCACTCTTCTTTGCGCTGATTGGTATGATTTACGGACGTACCCATACCCGTGACATCCGCCAGCTGAGCGGACTGATGAAAATCATGCCGTTCCTTTCTGTAGGTTATGTGATTGCCGGACTTGCCAACCTCGGTCTTCCGGGACTGAGCGGATTCGTGGCTGAAATGACTGTCTTTGTCGGTTCATTCCAAAACCCAGACATGTTTCACCGCACTTGCACCATCATCGCTACCATGAGTATCGTAATCACCGCGGTATATATCCTGCGTGTAGTAGGCAAGATTCTCTATGGCACTTGCCACAATCCGGAACATCTGAAGCTGACCGATGCCACATGGGACGAACGTTTTGCGGTAATCTGCCTAATCATTGCCGTTGCCGGCCTCGGACTTGCACCATACTGGGTGAGCCAGGTAATCAGCGGAAGCGTAGAACCTGTAATCAGTCAACTGGGACTCTAAACCTTATCCAAGAATCAACAAAAACAATATGACAATGAATTTTATAAATCTGTTTCCCATGCAAGCCGAAATCAGCTTGATAATCATACTGCTCATTGTATTGGTTACCGACCTGGTATGCAAGGCTCCTGCACATAAACCTCTTCAGGTAACAGCTTGCGGACTATTGGTGCTGCACATTGTTCTGAACCTCGTCCCTACCCCCGGAGAAGCCTTCGGAGGCATGTATCATAACACTCCGATGACTTCGGCAGTAAAGACACTGCTCTCGGCAGGTACCCTGCTGGTATTTCTTCAAGCAGATACTTGGCTGTCACGCCCGGATACGCGCCATAAAGCAGGAGAATTCTACCTGCTCACACTGGCTACTCTGACAGGTATGTTCTTTATGGTCAGCGCCGGCAGTTTCCTGCTTTTCTATGTAGGCCTGGAACTGGCCAGTATCCCGATGGCCTGTCTGGTAGCTTTCGACAAATACCGCCATCAAAGTGCCGAAGCCGGCGCCAAGTTCATCCTGAGTTCCATGTTCTCGTCAGCATTGATGCTCTACGGTCTGTCGCTTATCTACGGCACCTGTGGCACAATGTATTTTGCAGACATCATCAATTCTATTGTAGGAACACCGCTGCAAATTCTCGCCATGGTATTCTTCTTTGCCGGACTTGGTTTCAAGTTGAGCCTTGTACCTTTCCACATGTGGACACCAGACACCTACCAGGGAGCTCCAACTCCTGTAAGCGGATACTTGTCGGTCATCTCCAAAGGAGCAGCAGCCTTCACCTTGATGAACATCTTGCTGCGTGTATTCACTCCTATGATTGAACAATGGAGCCTGCTGATTGAAGTAGTCATCGTTATCACTATCACAATAGCCAATATCTTTGCCATCTTGCAAAGCAACTTGAAACGATTTATGGCTTACAGCAGTATCTCACAGGCCGGATATATCTTGCTGGCTGTCTTGGGAGCATCTACTCAAGGAATGGCTTCACTGGTGTATTATGTAGTAGTATACATCGTGGCCAACCTGGCAGTTTTCGGTGTCATCGGAACCATAGAGCAGCATAACCAGGGAAAGGTAGACCGCGACTCTTACAACGGGCTATACCATACCAACCCTCGCCTGACTTTCGTGATGACTTTGGCCTTGTTCTCACTGGCAGGTATTCCTCCGTTTGCCGGATTCTTCTCCAAGTTCTTTGTCTTTGCCTCGGCTTTCCAAGCCGGACATTGGCTGGTGGTCTTCTTGGCATTGGTCAATACCATCATTTCACTTTATTATTATCTGCTGATAGTAAAGGCAATGTATATCACTCCAAACGAACAGCCTCTACCTACTTTCCGTAGCAGCATACTTACTCGCATCTCGCTGAGCATCTGTTTGGCTGGTATCATCTTGCTGGGACTTTGCAGTGGAGTATATACCTTACTGCAAAATATAGCTACTCTGTAACAGACTTATCCATTCAGATAGATGAAAGGCTGGACTTCTCTTTTTGAAAAGTCCAGCCTTTTATGTTTTTACTACTGCCACCTGTAAGAATTTCAATTGTAACAAATCTACATTATCAGCTTATTATAATAGTGCAATTACAAATTATGCACTAAAAGCAAATACTAAAGTTTGATAAATCATACCCGTTGGCAAAATTAAATTGATAAAGAATTATTTCATAATATCCAGTTTCCCTACCTATAAATTCATAACGGCAATGTCATTCCTCAAGCCATCCCTACAAATTCTTTAATTACAACCAGCGATTCATGAAACGATGTCGGCGTTTAATAAAACACAATCACCGTTTTATTAAACACTGACTGTAACTCAAGTTTCCGCCGATATAAAATACAGTATTACACCAGGCTATTTGAACTTTGCGATGCCGCATCAGAATCTTTAATATAGGTTTACATACCACCGCATAGCCGATAAGACCGTCAGACTATAGGTGAGGAGGGCAAACTACCCAAACGGCCAACCTACTTTTCATGAAACACTCCTCCTCAAAAAAATCAAGAGAAAGATGATTTTAAATAGTACATCCAACAGAGGTATATGCTAAAAAAAGCAAAATCATCCCCTGACTATCCTGTTATCTGCAATATATAAAATGGATTCTCATACCTTTGCCTTCCGCAAAACAATCGTTATGGAAAAGATAAAAGCAGTTTTCAACTGGAGTGGGGGAAAAGATTCCGCCCATGCCTTATACAAGATTCTAAAAGAAAACAAATATGATATTGTAGCATTGCTGACTACTATAAACAAAGCGACCCAACAGTCTACCATGCATCATATCCCCTATCCTATCCTAGAACTCCAAGCAGACAGCATAGGCATTCCGCTATATACAGTTGACCTCACTCCAAAAGGTAATATGGAAGATTACAGCCAGGCAATGAATAATGCTGTAACTCACTTCAAGCAGACTGGTGTCACTCATTTCATTTTCGGAGACATCTTTCTGCACGACATCAGAAAGTACCGTGAAGAGCATCTTAATCCGCTAGGGATAACTGTTATAGAACCTCTATGGAACAAGTCGACCTACCAAATTATGGATGAGTTCCTGGCTACCGGACTACGTTCTGTGATAGTAACAACAATGGAAGAACTTGGAGAGAGATATATCGGTAAATTAATCGACAGGGATTTTGTAAACTCTCTTCCTTATGGCAGCGACCCCAACGGAGAAAACGGAGAATATCATTCGTTGTGCTTTGATGACCCTATATTCAAATATGCCATTCCCTTTGAACTGGGAGAGCCTCAACAAAAAAACTTTGACCTAAAATTGGATGACGGGGAAACAAAGACATACTTCTACTGGTCAACAGACATCAAAGTTCCAACCAGGCAATGTCCGACAAAATAAAGAGCCTTACATCAAAAAAATCCTTCTGCAAACAATTCATTTCACAGAAGGATTTCCATTAATCTAATATCAACTCCAATAAGTTCTTATTTCTTCACCGGAGTATTTTCCAATGTAGCAGTCAAGAAACTATAGAACTTAGCTACAGTAGCAATGTTACAACGTTCTTCGGGAGTGTGAGGACACTGCAAAGTAGGACCGAATGAAATCATGTCAAGTCCTGGAATGACCGCACCGATAATACCACATTCCAAACCTGCATGGATAACCTTGACTGCAGGAACAGTGCCAAATTGTGCCTTGTATGATTCCTTCATTGCATGTAAGATTGGAGAGTTCACGTCTGGTTCCCAACCTGAATAGTTTCCAGTACGTTCCACGTGCATTCCTGCCATAGAAAAACAACTTTCAATAGCAGTGTTACGATAGTCTTTCATAGACTCTCTTGAGCTACGGGTAAGCACCTTGATGGCAACCTTACCGCCACCTATTTCCACGATAGCCAAGTTAGAAGAAGTTTCCACCGTATCCGGGATACTAGGAATAAAACGTTCCACCCCGTTAGGACAAGCAAAGATAGCATCTACCAAGTTGTCACGAATTTCTTCAGGAACCATATACTTAGGCAGTTCCACCTTTTCTGCAGTGAAGCTAAGGTTCTCTTCGATTCCCGCAAATTCATCACGCCATACTTGTTCACATTCACCTACAAAAGCCAAAACATCTTCAACTTCAGCTTCAGGAACAGTAATCACCACTTCACATTCACGTGGAATGGCATTGCGCATGTTGCCACCTTCCCAAGATACCAGGCAAGCTTCATCATAAGCAATCACCTGATTCATGAAACGAGCCATCAAGATGTTAGCATTGGCATGTCCCCAACCAATCTGAATACCGGAGTGTCCTCCGCGCAGCCCTTTCAATGTAACCTTCAAAGCCACATCCTCCGGATCAGTCTCTTCTTCTTTATATTCCAATGTAGCAGTAAGATCTTCACCACCGGCACATCCGATGTACAGTTCACCTTCATCTTCCGAGTCGAGGTTCAGCAAGATATCACCATCGATAGTACCTGCCTTCAAGCCAAATGCACCAAACATCCCTGTCTCTTCGTCTGCAGTAATCAGTGCTACTAACGGACCATGTTTGAGTGTTTTATCTTCCATCACTGCCATGATAGCAGCCACTCCCATACCATCATCCGAACCCAATGTAGTACCCTTAGCCTTCACCCATTCACCGTCTATGTAAGTCTGGATAGGGTCATTTTCAAAGTCATGTTCTACATCTTTGTTCTTTTGGGGAACCATGTCCATATGAGCCTGCAAGATCACAGTCTTACGGTCTTCCATACCCGGAGTGGCAGGTTTACGGTAGATGATGTTTCCTGCTTCATCCATCGATGACTCCACACCCACACTTTTACCAAATTCCAGCAAAAATGCCTGTATTTTCTTCAAATGTCCAGAAGGACGTGGTACTTGAGTCAATGAATAAAAATGCTTCCACACGTTTTGTGGAGCTAAAGAAAGAATTTCACTCATATTATTCGTTTTAAAGTTTGTGAGTTTTTATTGTTTTTCAGTCTTTTGGCTAACCGACAGTCTTTTATGAGACAACGGCAAAGCAGCCATACCATATATACCTAACAAAATTAATAAAAAAGTTTGAATACCATGTACAATCAATGCAAATATTCCGGCTTCTTCCTTACCGATGCCATACATTACCATCATTGTAATGACAGCAAAGTGCCACGGGCCTGCCCCGTTGGGAGTAGGAACCACCACAGCTATACTACCAGCTACAAACATCACCATACCTGCCAGCCAACCCAAATGCTCTGTAAAACTGAAACTGTAAAACGTAAGGTAGAAATGAAAAAAATAGCAGCCCCAAATGCCTATGGTATAAAACAAATACATCCATGGAGAATCCATGTTCCGCAATGATATGCAACCTTGCCAAATGCCCTGCAACAATCCTTTCACACGGGAGAACACAGAAAGATTGAACACCAGCCATACCAGAAGCACCAGGACAGCCAGAATACAGATTGTCGTAATATAAAAATTGGCAGATGTGAACAGTTGCATAAAGAAAGCCTTGTCTGCGCCGGTCACACGAAAGAAATCGGCAAAGACTCCCGACTGCAAGAACAGCGTAGCCAGCGTAATAAACAGGATACACAAAGTGTCAATCATTCGTTCGGTCACTACAGTACCCAATGACTTGGAGAATGACACTCCGTCGTATTTAGCCAATATGCCGCAACGAGAGACCTCTCCTACACGTGGCAGCACCAGGTTGGCAGCATACGACACCAGGATAGCATATACACAATCAGAGCCTTTGGGATGTTCTCCTAATGGAGCCAAAGCCAGTTTCCAACGCCACCCTCTCAACAGATGTGACAACACACCGAAAAACAAAGAAAATAGCATCCAGCCATAGTCTACTCCTCCCCTTAGTACACTGCCCACAGGCGAAAAATCGAAATCACGATATGTCCATATCAAAATAGAAGTTCCAAAAAGCAGTGGCAGTGCTATCTGGAATGATTTATTAAAGAGCTTTTTTATATCAGTTCGTTCCAAAACCTAATAGTTTATTAAAGATTAATGCTTAACTTTGCACGATGCAAAGATAATATCTTGCCCGAATTATTTTTAGTTTACACCAAGAAAATAAGCAAGGAATGAAATTAGTAAAACCGAAAAAGTTCTTAGGACAACATTTTTTAAAAGACTTACAAGTAGCAAGCGACATTGCTGACACAGTAGACGTCTGCTCCGGATTGCCCATACTCGAGGTAGGACCGGGAATGGGAGTACTCACTCAGTTTCTTATACCGAAACAACGGGAAGTAAAGGTGGTGGAACTGGACTTTGAATCGGTGGCTTTCCTGCGGGAGAACTTCACACAGCTAGGAAATGACAACATCATCGAACAGGATTTCCTAAAAATGGACCTCTCCAAACTGTTTGACGGACGCCCGTTTGTATTGACCGGAAACTATCCTTATAACATTTCCAGCCAGATTTTCTTTAAGATGCTAGACTATAAAGACTTGATTCCATGCTGCACTGGAATGATACAGAAGGAAGTAGCCGAACGTATCGCTGCCGGACCAGGAAGCAAGACTTATGGTATTCTAAGTGTACTGATTCAGGCTTGGTATAAGGTAGAATATCTCTTTACCGTGCACGAACATGTATTCAACCCTCCCCCAAAGGTTAAAAGTGCCGTGATAAGAATGACACGCAATGAAACGAAAGAACTGGGATGTAACGAAAAACTGTTCAAGCAAATAGTCAAGACTACATTCAACCAACGACGTAAAACACTGAGAAACTCCATCTCTACTATCTTGGACAAGTCACACCCTCTGAGCGCCGACCCTATTTTCAACAAAAGACCGGAACAGCTCTCGGTACAAGATTTCATTGGATTGACCAACCGTGTGGAAGAAGCGTTAGCTACTCCTGCTACACCAAAACTAAACGTATAATATTGTCTCACCTCGAATACGCCCATGCCACGTATTCGATTAATAACGGAATCAGTATGGAAAACGAAGAATTGAAACATGTTTCGGAACTGATTGAAAACAACGAATCGGATAAGCTCAAGATTCTACTAGAAGGATTACACCCGGTCGATATCGCAGAATTATGTAATGAACTGGACGCTGAAGAAGCCAAAGCCATCTACCTATTATTAGACAATGAAAAGGCTGCCGATGTATTGATTGAAATGGATGAGGATGCCCGTAAGGAATTCCTCGAGATTCTCCCTTCAGAAACCATCGCCAAACGTTTCGTTGACTATATGGATTCGGATGATGCGGTAGATATCATCCGAGAAATGGATGAAGACAAACAGGAGGAGGTCCTCTCTCACATCGAAGATATTGAACAGGCCGGCGATATCGTTGACTTGCTGAAATATGACGAAGACACTGCCGGAGGTATCATGGGTACCGAAATGGTTATCGTAAACGAAAACTGGAGTATGCCGGAGTGTCTTAGGGAAATGCGTATCCAGGCAGAAGATATGGATGAAATCTATTATGTATATGTAGTAGACGATGATGAAAGGCTGAGAGGTGTATTCCCTCTAAAGAAAATGATTACCAGTCCTTCTGTCTCCAAAGTGAAACATGTAATGAAGAAAGACCCAATTGCCGTTCATGTAGATACCGAAGTGGAAGAAGTAGTACAAATTATTGAAAAATATGACTTGGTAGCGGTTCCTGTCATTGACAGCATCGGACGCCTGGTAGGACGTATCACCGTAGACGATGTGATGGACGAAGTGCGCGAACAGGCTGAACGTGATTATCAGTTGGCATCTGGTCTTTCGCAAGATGTAGAATCACACGACAGTGTTTTCAGACAGACTACAGCTCGCTTACCGTGGCTGCTCATCGGTATGCTGGGAGGTATTGGAAACTCTATGATATTGGGAAATTTTGATGACACTTTTGCGGCACACCCGGAAATGGCTCTCTACATTCCACTTATCGGTGGTACGGGAGGTAATGTTGGTACACAATCGTCGGCTCTTGTTGTACAGGGGCTAGCCAACAGTTCTCTAGATACCGAAAATACTGTCAAGCAAATACTCAAAGAATCTGTGGTAGCACTCATTAACGCCACCATCATTTCCATGTTGGTATATGTATATAATTTCATACGTTTCGGAGCTTATGCCACTGTCAGCTATTCAGTATCTATCAGTTTGTTTGCCGTAGTAATGTTTGCATCTATCTTCGGAACACTTGTTCCGATGACTCTGGAAAAACTCAAGATAGACCCGGCCATTGCAACCGGACCGTTCATTGCCATCACTAACGACATCATCGGTATGCTGATGTATATGGGCATCACCGTGCTACTTTCATAAGTAGCCTTCATAAGGTTCTAAATAAATTATTTTTTCTATCAAAAGATAAAAAAAGTGAAGGAACAATATGAAAATCAGAATTATTTCTGTTAATTTGTGAAATATGAAATAAAACTGATTCTGTCAAATCACATATAGAAGGACAGAATCAGTTCTAAGGACCATTCTTTAAAATCTAATTACGATGGAAGTTAATGAAAGCAACAGCCCTTTAACTGAAATTCCTGAAGCTAATGCTCCAGAAACTTTAGTTTCTACAGATGAATCTACATCAAGTACTACCTATGTGCCCAAACAGACTAAAGGCGAAATCATAGAACGACTCGTAGAAATCAATCAAGATGCTTGTTTGGCAGACAAACAAGAAATAGACCTATTGAAGCAAACATTCTACAAACTGCTCAAGACCGAACGAGAAGCTGAACAGAAATCATTTATAGAACAAGGTGGGAAACCAGAAGATTATATTCCTTCTAAAAATGATTGTGAGGCTATCTTTAAAGAAATTCTAGGCGAAATAAAGGATAAACGTACAGCCTTGAATGCAGAACTAGAACAGGAGAAAGAAAAAAACCTGCAACGCAAACTTGCTATTCTCAAGAAAATAGAAGAACTGGTGGATACTTCGGAAGATACCAGCAAAATATACAACGAGTTCAAACAACTACAGCAGGAATGGAATGAAATAAAACTCCTCCCGATAGGAAAGATGAATGAACTTTGGAAATCTTATCAGCTCTATACCGAAAAATTCTATGATATGGTCAAGCTGAACAATGAGTTCCGCGAATATGACTTCAAAAAAAACCTAGAACAAAAAACACATCTGTGTGAATCTGCAGAAAAACTGGTGGAAGAGAATGATGTGGTCTCTGCTTTCCACCAGTTGCAAAAGCTGCATCAAGAATATAGAAGCATCGGACCTGTGGCCAAAGAATTAAGAGATGGAATATGGGCTCGATTTAAAGCTGCTTCGTCTATCATAAACCGTCGTCATCAGAAACATTTTGAAGAACTGAAAGAAAAGGAACAAAACAACTTGGACCAAAAGACTGTGATTTGCGAAATCGCAGAAGCCATGGAATACGATTCCTTCAAAACCTTTGCCGACTGGGAAGAAAAGACTCAGGAAATATTGGCCCTACAAGCTAAATGGAAGACTATCGGATATGCTCCGCAAAAGATGAACGTGAAAATCTTTGAACGCTTCAGAACTGCTTGCGATGAGTTTTTCAACCGAAAGACTGCTTTCTTCAAAACCATCAAAGAAACCATGTCAGCCAATCTAGAAAAGAAAAGAGCTTTATGTGAAAAAGCAGAATCCTTGAAAGATAGTACCGACTGGAAAGTGACAGGAGATATCTTGGTTAAGCTCCAAAAAGAATGGAAAACCATTGGTCCTGTATCAAAAAAGTATTCAGACTGTATATGGAAACGATTTATCAGTGCATGCGATTATTTCTTTGAACAAAAAAACAAGGCTACTTCTTCACAGCATAATGTAGAAGTGGAAAACTTGAAAAAGAAAGAAGCTATCATTAAACAACTGACAGAACTGGAAGGGGCGGAAAATACCGATGAAGAAACATCTGAAAAGGTTCGTGCACTGGCCAAAGAATGGAATGCTACTGGACACGTGCCATTTAGAGATAAAGACCGGGTGTATGATGAATACCATCAGTTAACCAGCAGCCTATTCAGCAAACTAAATATTTCTGCTTCCGAAAAGAAGCTGAACAGTTTCAAGTCTGGGTTAAGTAAGGGCATCAACCTTTATCGCGACCGTGAAAGGTTGATGCGTAATTACGAAAATCTAAAGAACGACATACAAACTTATGAGAACAACCTAGGGTTCTTGTCGTCATCTTCTAAAAAAGGCAGTTCTTTGGTATCCGACATCAACCGGAAGATAGAACACCTGAAAAGAGATATGGAACTAGTAATCAAGAAAATTGAAGCTATTGACGAAAAACTGAAAGAAGCATAACGGTTGATTGTAATTGCATAATTGAATATAAAGGAAGGAAGAGTTCGGCAAATACGAATTTTTCCTTCCCTTTTTATTACCTTTGCACTCAAATATCATTTATCCAAACAAAAATCATCAACAACATTATGATACAGAAAGACAACCTGGAAGAAATGCTTCCAATAGTAGACGAAGACGGAAACATCATCAATGCGGCTACTAGGGGAGAATGTCACAATGGCAGCAAGATGTTACATCCAGTAGTGCATTTACATGTATTCAACAGCAAAGGGGAACTCTATCTTCAGAAACGCCCTGAATGGAAAGATATACAACCTGGCAAATGGGATACAGCAGTAGGCGGACATATCGACCTAGGAGAAAACGTAGACACTGCCTTGAAAAGAGAAGTAAAAGAAGAACTGGGCATCACGAAGTTCACTCCCACCCAACTGACTCATTATATCTTTGAATCGGAAAGAGAAAAAGAACTGGTATTCTGCTTCCGAGCAGAATACGACGCAACCATCACCCCTAGCGAAGAAGTAAGCGAAGGGCGTTTCTGGTCATTGACTGAAATCAAAGAAAATATGGAGAAAGGCATCTTCACACCCAACTTTGAAAAAGAATTTGTCCGGCTTGGTTTCTGATTAAAGAAACCAAGCCGGACAAATTCTTTTTCAATACTCTATCTTATCTGTCTTTTCATCCCAAAGCTGAAATGCCTTGATGGCCTCATCGGGCAACAACTCTTCCGACTTCAAATTCCTATCTTCGGGTTTCAAGTCAAGCTCCTTATAAATAAAGGCATCATCGAAACCTATATTGGCAGCATCATTCTTGTTATTGCCATAATACATACGGTCTAGATGAGCCCAATAGATAGCCCCCAGACACATCGGACAAGGCTCACAGGAAGTATATATTTCACATCCACTCAAATCAAAAGTCCCTAATACTTTAGCAGCCGTACGGATAGCGTTCACCTCTGCATGAGCTGTAGGGTCACAATCCGGAGTCACCCGGTTCACACCCATTGCTATAATTTCCCCATTGCGAGCAATTACCGCTCCAAACGGACCACCACCTTCAGATACATTCTGCACAGAAAGGGCTATAGCCTTTCTCATCAATTCTGATTTTGTCATAATATTCTGATTTTAAATTACAGGCTTTTCTGCCTTATCAAAAAATCTTCCATCAATCACTCTCACGAAGATAACAAAAAGATTCCAATCAGACAAATAACCCGCAGACTACACTTCAACAAGCAAACTTGGCTTATCCTTGGATAACCTTAGTTTAAATTCTCCAAAACACACAAGCTATATTCCAATAGTCTATCTAAATTTTATGCCCAAACTGCCAGGTCTGACAATTTTCACGAACTATAATTTTCACTTATAGACATAAAAAAAGGAGTACCGCTGTACTCCAACCTTTGTTAACCTTAAATCTAATACTATGAAAAACACAATGCAAAGGTACAAACTTCTCCGATTCTGACAAATTACAAAACATAAAAAGCATGTTTTATAACATGCTTTAATGTTTGACGGTCATATGTAGCAGATTTTAACAAAACAATTGAGTTGTCTGTATCTCACCTAAAACACTAATACAAAATTTAATAAACATTTATTCTTCTTTTTATCCTTACAGAAACCCCTATCTCGACTTATGGACAAATAAGGTTATAAACAAAAAGAAACTAAAAAGAATATATCTATGCAAAAATGGCATCTTTACATGACAAATTAAGAGAAACAACTCTAATCCTCAACCAAAAATTCAATTTTAACATTCATATTTTTTATAATCCATCAGAATGACATATTTTTGCAAGCAGTAAATTAATTTTAATCTAAGACACTAGACTATTAACCCTTACCAAAATAAAAAATTTACTTTTATCTAATTTACAAAAAAATTTATGGTAAAACCTTTTCAATCAGTCAGCATGATATTATTCCTTTTAGGACTTTCTACAGGAATAACCAATGCAACCAATCCTTCAGAGAAAGCTGAGGTAGCAATAGGACAGCAATCTGAAACTTGCTCAGGTGTTGTTAAAGATACCACAGGTGAAACCGTTATCGGAGCATCTGTAGTGGTAAAAGGAACAACCAATGGTACAATTACCGGTTTTGATGGAGATTTCACCCTTTCTAACATTTCCAAGGGGGATATTATCCAAATCTCTTTTGTAGGCTATATTACCCAAGAAATTGTTTGGAACGGACAGCCCTTGAATATTACATTGAAAACAGACACACAGACTTTGGAAGAAGTCGTAGTAGTAGGTTTCGGTACACAGAAAAAGGTAAACTTAACTGGTGCAGTCAGTTCTGTAGGAGCAAAAGAAATTGCAGCCCGCCCTGTTAACTCTACAGTAGATGCACTACAAGGTGTAGTACCTGGCATGAACATTTCAACTGGTAGCGCCGGTGGTTCATTGAATGCCAGCAAGTCTTTCAATATCCGTGGTAATGGCAAAATCGGAAACTTTGGTTCAGCTCTTAGCCCACTAGTGCTAATTGATGGCATGGAAGGCGACATCAATGCCATTAACCCACAAGATATCGAAAATATTTCTGTACTGAAAGATGCTGCAGCCTCATCTATCTATGGTTCTCGTGCTCCTGGTGGTGTTATCTTGATTACTACGAAAAAAGGTAAATCAGGAAAACCAACTATCAACTACAACAACAACTTCCGTTTCAACTCACCATTGAACATGCCACACATGGCAGATTCTTATAGATTTGCTCTTGGTATAAATGACTTGATGGTTAACGGAGGAAACTCACCCATGTATAGTGAAACAAAATTACAACAGATTTTAGATTACCAACAAGGCAAATCTACTCAATACATGTGGGAACGTGACGGACGTTGGAACTCCTTCGATGATCCTGACCGTAAAGGTATCATGCCTACTGCAAATACAGACTGGCTGCATGAAATGTTTGGAAACAGTTTCACACAAGAACACTCAATCAGTGCAAATGGTGGTTCTGAAAATATGCAATATTACTTATCTGCCAACTATCTGGACCAGGCTGGTTTGTTGAAATATGGAGAAGATGGCAGCAAACGCTACTCCGTAACAGCAAAAGTAAATGCAGACCTTGCAAGTTGGCTGAAAGTAGGATATAGTCTACGCTTCAACCGTACAGACTTTGATTCTCCTTCTTTTGCAAATGATGGTGCAAGTGATGTACATAAAAATGTATTCTACTTTGATATGTGCCGCTATTGGCCGGTTATCCCTATGATTGACCCGAACGGACATTATACAGCCGAATCTAAAATCAATCAGTTGACACAGGGTGGACGCTACAAAACACAGAATGACATCTTAGCGCAACAGTTACAGTTTGTGATTGAACCAATCAAAAACTGGAGAACAACTGTAGAATTAAACTATCGTTCTAACTATAACTTTGAGCATACTGACTACCAGACTGTATATGCATACGATGTAAAAGAACAACCTTACATCATAGCTAACAATACTTCTGCAGTAAAAGAATATGCTTACAAGAGCAACTTCTTCAACCCTAATATCTTCAGTGAATATAGCCACGAATTTGAAAGTGGACATAATATGAAGGTTATGGTAGGTTTCCAGAGTGAATTACTCAAACAACGTACTATCACAGCAAAACAAGATGGAATCATCGGAAGCAATCCAACTCTTGATACCACCACTGCTAATGCAAAAGCAAATGGTGGGTATGCAGAATGGGCAACTGTAGGTTTCTTCGGTCGAGCAAACTACGACTATAAAGGAAGGTACTTAGCGGAAGTTAATGTTCGATATGACGGAACTTCCCGTTTCCTTAGAAATCAGCGTTGGAATTGGTTCCCTTCATTCTCTTTCGGATGGAACGTAGCTCGTGAAGCATTTTTTGAAGACTTTACCGATATTGTAAATACTTTGAAAATTCGTGGCTCATGGGGTGAATTGGGTAACCAGAACACAGAAAACTGGTATCCGTTTTATCCTGTCATAGACTTTAAACAACAAAATAGCGGATGGCTAGTTAATGGAGTTAGACCAAATACTGCTGCTGAATCTAACTTAGTTGCCAGTTCTTTAGGTTGGGAAAAAACTCAAACATTAGACATTGGTTTCGATTTGGGTATGCTCAATAACCGTTTGAACGTTACATTCGATTATTTCCAGCGTAAATCAAAAGACATCGTTGGTCCTGCTCCTGAACTTCCTATCATCTTAGGTACTAAGGTTCCAAATATCAACAACTTAAATATGACCTCAAAGGGATGGGAAATAATGGTATCATGGCGCGACCAGATCAACGATTTCAAATATGGAGTGTCATTGGCTCTATCTGACAATCAGGTAATTGTTGACAAATTTCCTAATCCATCAAAAGACCTTGGACAAACTTATTATGTAGGTTCTAAATTAGGTGACATTTGGGGATATGAAACAGTAGGCATAGCTAAGACCCAGGAAGAAATGGACAATCACTTAAGCCATACAGACCAAAGTTCACTTGGTAGCAATTGGGGAGCTGGTGATATAATGTATGCCGATAAAAATGGCGATGGAGTTATTGACAGCGGTGCAAATACATTGGCTGGCCACGGTGACAAGGTTTTGTTAGGTAACTCCACTCCACGATACAACTTCGGATTGAATTTTGATGCAGCATGGAAAGGAATTGATTTGAAAATATTCTTCCAAGGAACACTGAAGCGTGACTACATGCCTTCAAGCGGTTCAACAATGTTCTGGGGGGTGTAGGATACTGGCAGACAAACTTTTTTAAAGACCACTTAGACTACTTCCGTTCTACAGATACCAGCAACCCATTGGGAGCTAACTTGAACGCTTATTATCCAAGACCTCTTGAAAATGACAAGAACCGTCAAGCACAAAGCCGTTATCTGCAAAATGCAGCTTTTGGACGATTAAAAAACGTTACTCTAGGATATACTTTGCCGGCTAACCTAACTAACAAATTTTTTGTAAACAACTTAAGATTCTTTATCTCTGCTGAAAACTTGTTTACAATCACTAGTCTAGTAAAAACTTTCGACCCGGAAACAATCGGAGTAGGTGATTATGACGGATGTATTTATCCTTTATCAAAAACTGTATCATTTGGCTTAAGCGCAACATTTTAAATAATAATAGAACATGAAAACATATATAAAAGTATTAACAATCGGAACTTTCATGCTTGGTAGCTTGACCGGATGCAACGATTTTCTGGACAGAGAACCGCTAGACAAAGTCCTCCCATCAGGATTCTTCAAAAATGAGTCTGATTTAGCTATTTATGCTATTAACAACTACAAATTCAAGACTGTAACTGACAGATATGGCATCAATCTCTTTGGAGAAGACAATCACACCGACAACCAAGCAGGAGTTGGAAACCCTAATTTTTGGTTACCGGGCCAAAAACTGGTAGCTTCTTCTGCACCTGATAATGGATATAAATGGGAAACAGTACGTGCTTGCAACTATTTCTTCGATAATGTATTGCCAAAATATGAATCAGGTGAAATCACTGGCTCTGCAGATCAAATCAAACATTATATTGGAGAAATGTATGTAATCCGTGCATATGCTTATTTCGACCTTCTGATGAAATTCGGTGACCTTCCTATTTTGGAACATGCACTCCCCGATATAGAAACAGAACTGTTGAGCATCTCTCCTCGTAGACCAAGAAACAAAGTTGCCCGCTTCATTATTGAAGACTTGAAAAAAGCGGAAGATTTACTTTTAGCAACATCTCCTGGCAAGAAAAACAGAATCAGCAAAAATGTAGCATATCTGCTTCATGCCCGCGTTGCTTTATATGAAGCTACATGGGAAAAATATCACAGAGGCACTGCTTTTGTCCCAGGTGGAAAAGGATGGCCGGGTAAAGATGCTGAAGGATATAATGCAGATACAGAAATCAATTATTTCCTGGATGAAGCAATACGAACATCCAAAATTGTTGGAGACCAACTATACGCAAACTTGGTTGACAATACAGATTCTGCCGAAGGCATGGATAAAAATATGAATTCTCTGAATCCATATTATACTATGTTCTGTGATGAAGACATGGATAAATACAGTGAAATTTTGATGTGGAAGATGTTCAACGAATCTCTAGGTGTTACCGGTAACTTACAAATGGAATTGGAACGTAACGGTGGAGGTTCTGGATGGACTAGAGGAATGGTCAACTCTTTCTTGATGCGTAACGGATTGCCTTTCTATGCTGCCAACTCTGGATACTCTGAAGAAATGGAAAAGAAAGGGGTTAATGAAACCTTGAAAGACCGTGACTCACGAATCGGAATATTTACAAAGAAACCGGGAGATATCAATTTCTATAAGAATGATGGTACACCTGCCAAATGTGAAATCAGCTTGATTTTCGGTGATGCCAATAGTTTAGCAACAACCGGATTTATCGTAAAGAAAGGTAAACATTACTCTGCACACATGGCACAAGACCATAACGCTTCTACCTCTGGAGGTATTGTATTCCGTGGCACTGAAGCCTTGCTGATTTACATGGAAGCTTCTTACGAAAAGAACCGGAAAATTGACGCTACCACTGAAAGTTACTGGAAAGCATTGCGTACTCGTGCTAAGGTAAACCCTGACTTCAATATCACTATCAATGCTACAAATATGGATAAAGAAGCTGAAGGAGACTGGGGAGCATACTCTCACGGAGAATTGGTAGACAAGACTCTATATAATATCCGCCGTGAACGACGCAATGAGCTTTGTGGAGAAGCATTCCGCTGGGATGACTTGAAACGCTGGCGTGCTCTTGACCAAATGAAGCAGAAACCTTACCGCGTACAGGGTATGAGATATTGGGGTAGTATATATGAAGGAAATCTTTTGGATGAAAAAGGTAATGACTTATGTCACGTAGACCCTAAAGAAGGAAATATGTCCAACCCCAATTTGGGTAACTATATCGTGCCTTACGAAAAGATTACTACTGGGGAAATTGCCAAGCAAGGTGGTTTCAAGTTTACTCCAGCACATTATCTTGAGCCAATCAGTGTAGATGTGTTCCGCCAGGCTGCAACAGACAAGAATGACTTTTCTACGTCTATTGTATACCAGAACCCAGGATGGAGTTATCAAGCTAGCACAGCCGCTACAGAAGTAGAATAATACTAACTCCCTAAAAAGACTTACCCAAGAATTCAGCTTTTGTAATCTTGGGTAAGTTTTTTTTATAATCATTCGTCTGTATCCCAAAGACTTTCTTTTTGAATTCGTGGTGAGAAACTCTTCTTTGGCGTAATACCCAGACCTTTCAACATTTCTGCCTGGCGAATCACATTTCCTTTTCCCTCCGACAGTTGCGACAAAGCGTTCTCATAACTGCCTGTGGCTTGTTTCAAAGTCTCTCCTATCTTTTCAAACGTATCAGTAAATCCAACCAATTTTTCATACAAAGCTGTGCCTCTCTTTACAATATCTTGCAGGTTCTTCTCCTGATACTCCCGCTTCCACAAATCGAGTGCCAAACGAAGGGCGGCAATCAAATTGGTAGGACTCATCAAGACCACCTTCTTCTGATAAGCATAGTTCCATAAATTAGAATCAGTTTGCAATGCTAAGACATAAGCCGGTTCATTAGGTACAAACATCATCACAAAATCAAGTGATTTCACATTATATCTAGAGTAATCTTTCCGGCTCAGTTCATCAATATGAGCCTTTACAGATGCCATGTGTGCCTTCAGATATTGTTCGCGCTCCTCCTTGTCCTGTGCCGCTACATAACCGGCATAAGCTGTCAAAGAGACCTTGGAATCTATAATAACCTGACGGTTGTCTGGATAAGCCACCAAAATATCCGGCTGCATTTTCTGTCCTTGCTCGTTATGGACTGGGGCACCTGCCTCATCTTTCAAAAACTCCTGACGAAAATACTCTTCCCCTTCACGCAAGCCGGAATTTTCCAGTATGGTTTCCAAAATCATCTCCCCCCAGTTACCTTGAATCTTTGAATCTCCCTTCAATGCACGGGTCAAATTGTTCGCCTCATCACTAATCTGCCTGTTAAGCTGTACCAAATCCTTGATCCTTTCCTCCAACGAAAAACGTTGTTTCGACTCGCGGTCGTACACTTCTGCCACCTGGTGTCTGAATTCATTCAGATTATCTCCGAAAGGTTTTAGCAAGTTCTGCAAATTCTCCCGACTCATTCTGCTGAAATTCTCCGTTTTCTGCTGAAATATACGGTTGGCTATATTTTCAAACTCCATATTAAACTGCCGGCGCAGTTCAGTCATCTCCTGCCTACGGTCATCCAGTTTACTCTGCCAAAGTTGTTTTTCCGCTTCAAACAATTCTTCGGCATGCTTTTTCTCTAATTCGGTCTGCACCCGATAGCCTTCCAGTTTACGTGAAGTAACCAGATAGCCCACTCCAAATCCCAGTGCCAGACCAGCCACTAAAAAAATCAATTCCATCTGCCTGTCATTTTATATTTATCTTGCCCAATGAAATATCCTTACGATAACCGTGATAAGCAAAATAAGTTCCTGCCAAGATAAAAGGTATACTCAACCATTGTCCCATATTCAAAATCATGCCATCCTCAAAAGCTTCCTGGTTTTCCTTTACCATTTCTATAACGAAACGGAATGTAAAAATCAAGGCAATACAAAGTCCGAAATAGAACCCACGCGTAGTGCGCTGTGGCTGTTTAGTGTAAAAATAAAGCAAGACCAGCCCGAAACAGAAATAAGCCAGTGCTTCATACAGTTGTGCCGGATGGCGTGGAAGCATATCCACCCGTTCAAAAACAAAAGCCCAAGGAAGTTCGGTAGGCTTGCCGATAATTTCCGAATTCATTAAATTAGCGATGCGGATACATCCTGCCGTAACAGGAGTGGCCAAGGCAATTACATCACCCACATCCAGAAAATGCATCTTATATTTACGGCAAAAGGCCACCAAAGCCAGTATCAGTCCTAGAGTCCCTCCGTGGCTGGCCAATCCGGCATATCCAATAAACTTCCACCCTCCTGTGGGTAGGAAACGTACCGGCAGTAGAATTTCAGCCGGATGTTGCGAAAAGTAAGCCCAGTCGTAAAAGAAACAATGTCCTAAACGAGCCCCCAACAAGATTCCTAAAAAACTATAAACAAACAGCGAGTTGAAAGCCTCATCCGACCACTTCCGCTTACGAAAGACCTTTCCTACTATCCAAGTAGCAGAAAGTAAACCGATAACCCAGCACAAGCTATACCAACGCAGCCCGAAATCTCCAATTGAAAAGACCACCGGGTTCGGATTCCAATGAATAAATGCAAACATAATTCTTCTTGTTTTTTATGCGAATATACTCTTTTTCTAGAAAACTATCCTCCCCACTCCCCAAATACCACGTAAAACTGTCAGTGTAATTATGTCAGATTGTCAGATTTACTTCTTGGCACGGTTTTGGTACATTACAAGATGTTCGCAACAACGAACAAAAAACAGAAAAATATAAATAAAAATATAAAAACAAGAACGACTATGAACATTAAACCATTAGCAGACAGAGTACTAATTCTTCCTGCTCCTGCAGAAGAAAAAACAATTGGTGGTATCATCATCCCTGACACAGCAAAAGAAAAACCATTACAGGGTACTGTAGTTGCTGTAGGCCATGGAACTAAAGACGAAGAAATGGTTCTAAAAGTAAATGATACTGTATTGTATGGTAAATATTCTGGTACAGAAATCGAATTTGAAGGCGTAAAATACCTGATGATGCGCCAAAGCGATGTATTGGCAGTATTGGGTTAAATTAATGAACAAATAGTAACTAAAGAAAGGATTAAAATTATGGCAAAAGATATTCTCTTCAACATTGACGCACGCGACCTGTTGAAAAAAGGTGTAGACGAATTGGCAAACGCAGTAAAAGTAACACTTGGTCCTAAAGGACGTAATGTTATTATCGAAAAGAAATTCGGGGCTCCTCACATTACAAAAGACGGAGTGACAGTTGCCAAGGAAGTTGAATTGAGCGACCCGTTCCAGAACACTGGTGCACAGTTGGTAAAATCGGTAGCATCAAAGACTGGCGACGATGCTGGTGATGGTACTACTACTGCTACTGTATTGGCTCAGTCTATCGTTGGAGTTGGATTGAAGAATGTTACAGCCGGTGCAAACCCTATGGACTTGAAACGTGGTATCGACAAGGCTGTAGCTAAAGTGGTAGAATCTATCAAGGCTCAGTCTGAAACTGTAGGCGACGACTATGACAAGATTGAACAAGTAGCTACTATCTCTGCAAACAACGACCCTGTAATCGGTAAGCTGATTGCTGATGCTATGCGCAAGGTTTCTAAAGATGGTGTTATCACTATTGAAGAAGCTAAGGGTACTGATACTACTATCGGTGTGGTAGAAGGTATGCAGTTCGACCGCGGTTACTTGTCTGCTTACTTCGTAACAGATACTGAAAAGATGGAATGCGTAATGGAACATCCATACGTATTGATTTACGACAAGAAGATTTCTAACTTGAAAGATTTCTTGCCTATCTTGGAACCTGCAGTACAGAGCGGACGTCCTTTGTTAGTAATTGCTGAAGATGTAGATAGTGAAGCATTGACTACATTAGTTGTAAACCGTCTGCGTGGACAGTTGAAGATTTGTGCAGTGAAGGCTCCGGGCTTTGGCGACCGTCGCAAGGCTATGTTGGAAGATATTGCAGTATTGACTGGTGGTGTAGTAATCAGTGAAGAGAAAGGTTTGAAACTGGAACAGGCTACTCTTGAAATGCTGGGTACCTGCGACAAGATTACTGTATCTAAAGAAAATACTACTATCGTAAACGGTGCTGGCCAGAAAGAACTGATTCAGGAACGTATCAACCAGATTAAAGCTGAAATGAAGAACTCTACTTCAGACTATGATAAAGAAAAACTACAGGAACGTTTGGCTAAGTTGTCAGGTGGTGTAGCTGTTCTTTATGTAGGTGCTGCCAGCGAAGTAGAGATGAAAGAAAAGAAAGACCGTGTAGACGATGCGTTGTGCGCTACTCGTGCTGCTATTGAAGAAGGTATCGTTCCTGGTGGTGGTGTTACTTACATCCGTGCAAGCAAAGCACTTGAAGATATGAAGGGTGACAATGCTGATGAAACTACCGGTATCGAAATCATCAAGCGTGCTATCGAAGAGCCTCTTCGCCAGATTGTTGCCAACGCAGGTAAGGAAGGCGCTGTAGTGGTTCAGAAAGTACGTGAAGGCGAAGGCGACTTTGGTTACAATGCTCGTACCGATGTTTACGAACATCTGCACGCAGCTGGTGTTGTAGACCCTGCTAAGGTTACTCGTGTAGCTTTGGAAAATGCTGCTTCTATCGCTGGTATGTTCCTTACTACAGAATGTGTAATTGTAGAAAAGAAAGAAGAAAAACCTGAAATGCCAATGGCTGCTCCAGGAATGGGCGGCATGGGTGGCATGATGTAATTTCAGTAAACTTTATACAACCCATAAACAAGAAAAAATCCCTTTTCCTCTCTGCAGGAAAAGGGATTTTTTCTTGTTTATCTGTCTCTTATATTAAGGAAGATAAGGTATCACCTTGAATTCTGTTTCAGGAAAATCACGTTCCAACAAAGTTCGAATATACTTCTCCGTATCTTTACGGATTATGTCATCGTCATTCTCCAGATATTGGTTATAAGCCAACATGGCAAGTTTGATTCCTCTTCTTGCAATGGCCTCCAAACTCAACAAGGTATGGTTGATGCTACCTAATCTGCCCGATGTAACCAGAATCAACGGATATTGTTTCTTGGCTACATAGTCAATAGTCAAGAAGTCCGACTCCAATGGAACCATCAAACCTCCGGCACCTTCCAGCAATACAACATCATATTTAGCACTCAACTCTGCGGTGGCCTGCTCTATTTTGTCAAAATCAATCGAACGATGATCTATCTCGGCTGCCAGATGAGGTGAGCAAGGATAAGTAAAGATTTCCGGCATAGTCAATCCGCTACGGTCCTCCGGCAACAGTCCGGTACCCATAATTCTGCGATGCAGTTCAATATCCTCCGAAATATCTACATTTCCTGTTTGAATAAACTTCTGAGTGATAGTACGGATACCCTGTTCATTCCACAGTCTTGCCAAATAACCGGTGGCATAGCTTTTTCCTATATTCGTATCAATGCCACTCACAAAAAACACTTTTTCTTTCATACTCTCCTAAAGTTTTATTACAAAGTTAAGCCAACCTCCCATATACACCGATGGGGACTCCCTACCGGAAAGAAAGATTTCCGGCAAGGTTTCCCCATCCATTATGATTTATTCCTAAGCAAGATACCCAATCACTTACGATAGCTAACCAATTCTTCAGCCTGGAACTTACGGATAAAGTTGAAGTGTTTTTCCACTTCAGCTTCAGCATAATTCACATAAACATTCAGTGACTGAGCGAACATTTCAGGAGCCTTTGTAGCATCCTGCAACAACAAATGGCTCATCACACAAACAGCTGCCATCTCATACAGACGACGAGAAACGAAATCGAGCAGTTCTTGGTTCTGTGCATCTTTCACAGCATTGGTGCAAGCCTCAAACTTACGAGTCATATCCTTGATACGATTCAAGAAGCCTTCAAACTCCGGAGCACAAGGCACCAGTTCATAATCATGCAGAGTAGCAGCATACGAACCGTTTGTGACATAACGGATAGCAGCTACAGTCTGAAGCTGGGTAGTACCTTCATAGATACTTGTGATACGGGCGTCACGATAAATGCGCTGGCAAGCATATTCCATCATAAAACCAGAACCACCATGTACCTGGATACAGTCGTAAGCATTCTGGTTGGCATATTCAGAGTTCATACCCTTAGCCAACGGAGTAAAACTGTCGGCCAGTTTAGCATAGCGTTTCTGCTCCTGACGTTCTTCCGGAGTCAGTTTGCGTTCGCGGGCAATATCATCCAAAGCCTTATAGATATCCACATAACGAGCTGTCTGATACAACAACGCGCGACCGGCATCCAATTTAGCCTTAATAGTAGCCAACATATCATATACAGCCGGGAACTCAATGATAGCCTTGCCGAACTGCTTACGGTCTTTGGCGTATGCCAACGCTTCATTATAAGCAGCCTGGCTCAAGCCTACCGACTGGGCAGCGATACCCAGACGAGCACCGTTCATCAATGCCATCACATACTTGATAAGACCAAGTTTGCGGTCGCCGCACAATTCAGCTTTTGCATTCTTATACACCAATTCACAAGTAGGAGAACCATGAATACCTAGTTTATTCTCAATACGGCGAACATCCACCCCACCGTCATTTTTGTCATAGATAAACATTGACAAGCCTCGGCCGTCCTTTGTACCTTCTTCCGAACGGGCAAGTACCAGATGCAGATGAGCATCCCCGTTGGTGATAAAGCGTTTCACACCGTTCAGACGCCAGCAGTTGTTAGCCTCATCAAAGGTAGCTTTCAGCATTACACTCTGAAGGTCGGAGCCAGCATCCGGTTCAGTCAAGTCCATAGACATTGTTTCCCCTGCACAGATACGAGGGATGAAACGGCTGTGCTGGTCTTCATTTCCAAATTCATAAAGAGTTTCGATACAATCCTGCAGCGACCAGATATTACCGAATCCGGCATCAGCAGCAGCCACAATCTCTGCACACATAGTATATGGAGTTATCGGGAAGTTCAATCCACCGAAACGGCGAGGCATAGTCATACCGTTCAAGCCGGCCTTCACCATCGCCTCCAGATTTTGTTTAGTACCCGAAGCATATTCCACACGTCCGTTTGCACAGTGAGGACCTTCTTCGTCCACTCCCTCTGCATTAGGTGCAATCACCTCACCGGTAATTTCTCCGGTAATTTCCAACACTTTATCATAAGAATTGATAGCATCGGCAAAATCCTGCGGTGCATAGTCAAATTCATCTTTATCTTTATAGCTGCGTTCTTTCAGTTCGCAGATACGTTCCATCAACGGGTTATTCAGATGGAAGCGCAATTCAGGATGTTCTGTATAAAAATTAGCCATTACTTACTGTTCTTTTTGTAGTACTTAATCATTTTCGGAATCACTTCTTCCACTGTTCCGTTGATTACATAATCAGCGATAGCGTTGATAGGAGCATTTTCATCATTGTTTACAGAGATGATGATACCTGCATCCTGCATACCGGCAATATGCTGAATCTGCCCAGAGATACCACAAGCGATATACAGTTTAGGATGAACAGTTACACCAGTCTGTCCAATCTGACGGTCGTGTTCACAGAATCCGGCATCTACCGCAGCACGGCTGGCTCCTACTTCTGCATGAAGTTCCTTGGCCAATTCAAACAACATATCGAAACCTTCCTTAGACCCCATGCCATAACCACCGGCAATCACGATAGGAGCACCTTTCAGATTATGTTTGGCCTTTTCTACATGACGGTCAATCACTTTCACTACATAGTCTGTTTCAGGAACGAACTTAGCCACGTCATGACGAATCACCTCTCCCTGATAGTTTTCGTCTAAGACTTCTTTCTTCATCACCCCTTCACGCACGGTTGCCATCTGAGGACGGTGTTCAGGATTGATGATGGTAGCCACAATGTTGCCACCAAAAGCAGGACGAATCTGATACAACAGGTTCTCGTAAGTCACACCGTTTTTCTTGTCTTCATGACTGCCAATCTCCAGCTGAGTACAGTCGGCAGTCAGACCGCTGGTCAAGGCTGATGACACGCGAGGTCCCAAATCACGGCCAATAACCGTAGCCCCCATCAAGCACACTTGAGGTTTTTCCTGCTTAAAGAGATTTACAAGAATAGAAGTATGAGGAAGAGAAGTATAAGGGAAAAGCCCCGGAGCATCAAACACGTGTACACGGTCTACTCCAAAAGGCAAAACTTGTTTTTCTACTCCTACGAGGTCACAGCCGGCACAGATTGCTTCGAGCTGACATCCCAGTTCGCTGGCTAACTTACGACCTTTGGTTAAAAGTTCGAGACTGACATCGGCCACATGAGCGCCTTCCATCTCACAATATACAAATACATTATTCATAGTCTTATCCGATAGTATGGTTAGCCAAAAGTTCCACAATCAAGTTTTCTACATCTGCATCACCGCCAGTCAGTGTCTTGCTCTCCTTAGCCTGGAAAATGATGTTCTCAATCTTCTTCACTTTGGTAGGTGAACCCGACAAACCACACTGGGCAGTATCACCGTTCACATCAGCTACACTCCATTCCGTAATATTCAGGTAAGGGCGGCTTTCATAGAGCGATGCATAAGGAAGTTCAGCACCGGCTTTTTCAAGGGCAGCCTTTTCCTGCGCACCGAGAGCGCGTTTGTATTTCTGAACCAACTTGGCGTTACGAGGGCGACAAGGTGCTGCACTGCCATTTACGGTCAGCACAATAGGCAACGGACCTTCTACGGTTTCTACACCTCCGTCGATATGGCGTTTCACACGGATACGACCATCTTTCACTTTCTGTATCTCCTCCACGTATGTAATCTGAGGCAATCCCAGTTTCTCTGCTACTTGAGGACCTACCTGGGCGGTATCACCATCAATGGCCTGACGTCCACCCAAGATGATATCATAGTCACCAATCTTGCGGATGGCAGTAGCCAGCGCATATGAAGTGGCCAATGTATCTGCACCGGCAAAAGCACGGTCAGTCAACAGATATCCATTGTCTGCACCTCTGTATAAACCTTCACGGATAATTTCTGCGGCACGGCCGGGACCCATAGTCAGCATGGTTACTGTAGAACCCGGATGTGTGTCTTTCAGTCTGAGTGCCTGTTCCAAGGCGTTCAAATCTTCCGGATTAAAGATAGCCGGAAGAGCCGCACGGTTGATTGTTCCGTCGGCATTCATGGCGTCTTTCCCCACACAACGTGTATCGGGTACTTGCTTTGCCAGTACGACAATTTTCAAACTCATTATATCAATATTTTTGGTATTAGTAATTAACTGGCGGCAAATTTAATGAAACCATTTGTTCTACAAAACGATATGACCGAAAAATGCACGTTAGTAATCGAAATGTGCAATTCTTACTAGATTATATGCAAATAAATGATACCTTTGCCTATATAACTTATACTATATGAAACCCGTTGGCGGAATTAATTTGATAAATATTTATGTGTAAAAAGTTGTGCATATTGCTGATATTTAGTAAATTAGAAGCACCCAAACTA
>RCNI01000167.1_pt1 | contig 42476 bp, 58 predicted proteins | sample 2041151 | NCBI WGS metagenome assembly RCNI01 (sample SAMN09708214, study PRJNA481090) | feces metagenome | isolation source: feces | place: Antarctica: Albino Rookery
AGAGGGGGGTTATAGGGGGGAGGAAGAAGGGGGGAAGAAAGGGGGGGAGGAGGAGGGAGAAAGGAGGGAGAAAGGGGGAGCTTTTCTTTCTCTCAAATCGGCGTGCATGGCATGAAAAAAGCCCAGGCAAAAGCCCAGGCTTAAAAAATATCTATTTATCCTTCTTCCAGCCTATGCCGGACAGCCTCCATAATGTACCGCGCTTTTCTTTTTGTTCGTTTTAAGGCCATTCAACGCCTTTTTCTTTCTACCCATCAAATCATACACGGAAGAGCAGAAAAGGCCGTATGCACGCCTAGAACCGAACGAGACGGCTATATTTCCTCGACCTCTATCGTTGTCTGCGGCTTTCCTGGCGTTTCTTCCGCCTCGATCATAAGTTTTATACAGCGGAAACTATCATCAGCTATGACCCCGCCTTTGGTAAGTCCATCCAGGAGTGGCTTGCCGCTGTAGTTGTCAGGATCACGCCGTCTGGAATCCGGGAAACGATAGCAGATCCTGACCAGAGCTCTTTTGTATGGCTGCTTAGGCTTGGCAGCCTTAGCCATCCACGCCACTTTATTCGTCCATACTGCCTTTGTTTCCCGGTACTCCCAGCAGTTTTTTCGTCCTGCAAAACGGTTCCAGGATGGGGGTACACCGTCTAGTATGATTTTCATGGCTTTTCCTCAACGGTAATGATATACTCACCGTCTCCCCTGGTAGTATGGACGCTGTACCGATCCAAAAACGATTTAGGGTCTAAACCCTTGATATGCAAGCAGTTTTCCGGCGTGTAGTTGAGCACGACAAACCCGATGATCGCATCTACAAGGCCGCTTAGCTCAAAAGCCCCCTGCCTGATCTCGTCCAGTTCCTCAAGCTGCTTGTCTCGGTCCCTAACAGCCTTTTTAAGCGCCCCATATTGGCGCTGAAGCTCCGCCTTTTCCTTTTCGAGTTGCTTGATCCTGTCAATTTTCCTCATTTTTTTCTGTCCTCTCATAGTATTTTTGGGCTGCGATTGCTATAGGGCAGTCCTCCCAGGATCTGCCATCTTTAGCGGCACAAAATTTGTCTGCTACAAAGTTATAGGCCGCCTTGTCTGGCAGCTCTAACCGTCCCCGTTCGCATTTTATCACATATGCCCCGTTCTTTTTCCGTCCGTCCCACTTAAAAAACGGACAAACAAAACTTTTTCCCCGAGACGTATACACGACTATCCCCCTTTTTGCTCCAAGATATTCCAGGCTTTTCTTGCGTTGGTAGTTCCGTATCTCGCCCACAGTCTGCTACGGATCGCAGCATATCCTCTGCCTGGTATATCTATTTCGTCATTATGCTTATTTTGATGGATCTGGGCGTCAAGTGCCGCATCTTCTGCAGCTGTCCACGGTGCTTTCTTCTCCCTGTCTTTCACAGCATAGCCTAGGCGCAGGCTTTTAAGTTTTGCATATACGGACCCATAGCTCCTACACAGTTCTCTAGCCAGTTCTTCAACGCTGTATTTTCCTGTCAATGCCAAAGATCTAAGCCTCTGCACCTCGCCCGGCGTCCATTCTCTTCGCTCAGTTGTTTTGACCCTCCAGGCCCTCTCTCCGTCCACCCAATCCGGCTCTTTACCCAGCATATTCTTGGGCAGTTTGGCAACATTAACAACATCGGTATTTTTCTCGGCCCATGCCCAGAACTCCTCTAGATTGACGACCCAGAAAGACCGCCTTTTCATTTTTCGTTTTCTCAGCGGTATCCCTCTACGGATCCATGTTTCTACCCCGGACGAAAACGCCGTGCGAATGGCGTTGAGTGTTACATAGTCGCCGCCCTCCAAAAACGGCCCCAGCTGTAGCAGGTTGACTTCACGGATAACTGCCGTTTCCGTCCTCCCCAACGATTCAGCGATATAGGGCAGGGAATACGTCCCCCAGTTCTCCGCAAGAAACGTCTTTTCCTCCTCAGTCCACCGTCTGCCGCCCACTACTTTTCACCCCTAAGTATGGCAATTATCTCTTCCTTGCGCTTCTCTTGCCCCTCTCGTGCCGTTTGAGCGGCCTTGTAGCCGTTTTCCCGGTCTTTCCGCATCCTTTCCAGGGTATCGTCTAAATCCTCGTAGACAGGCCCCAAAAGAGCCGTGGGGGCGTTTTCCAGTTTCGGTGTATTATCCTGGATACTCTCAACGATCCGCCGGACGTCCTCCGGCAGTTTGGAGATCTCCCTCTCCCTTGCAGCTACCGCCCGATAGCTTCGCTGGAAATTGGACGCAACGACCGATTGCAGCGTATCCGTGTCCATGGAGGCCCAGTCTCTGAGCTGGGAGGGACTTCCCACCAGCTTTTGCAGGACAGGCGGCAGCTTGTCAAATTCCTTTTTCGCCTCGTATCCACTGTTTTTTATGGCATCTCTCACCAGTTTCCATGCCTCTGCCTCTGTCATGCCCTGTTTTTGTGTGAGCAAGCGGATCTTTGCTTTGACTTGCCCGATAACCGGCGGAAAGCCCTTGTCGTCTGCCTGGATCAGGCTCTTAACAGCAGCGGCTACCACCTCATAGGGTTCCGGGAACATTTCGTTCCACAGACTAACAATGTTCTCAAGCTCCTGCTTTTTTTTGCCATCGTAGAACTTCGGATATGCGGCCCTAAACAATGCCATAACCTTCGTTGTCTCTTCTCTGTCCATACTTCTTTTCCTGCTCCTCTCTAAGAATTTCCAGGAAGGGGTTCCCTTCCTCTTGTTGCTGGTTCCTCCAACCATTGTTTTTCAGCTTGTCAAAGCAAATGCCTTTATAATTGCTACCCATGCTCGAAACCATAACATCAATGACGGGATCTTCTCCGTACTGCTTGATTTGATTTTTGATCTGAGAGATCAGAGACTTGAGCCCAGTTGGTTTGTACGTCTCTCTTCGTTCCTTTTTGTACTCAATCCACTCTGAGATAGCAGAAACCATCTTTCCTGAAAGCTCTGGGTCGTCTTTCCATGAAGGGGGGCAAGGGGGATTTTTCCCCCTAACCTCTTTCTCTGTACTCTTGTCTCTATCTCTATCTCTTGTCTCTATCTCTAAACTCTTATCTCTATCTCTTGTCTCTATCTCTATCTCTGGGTAACAAATGGGTAACGCTGGGGTAACATTTGGTAACGCTGGGGTAACATCAGGGTAACATTCGGGTAACGCTGGGGTAACATCAGGGTAACATTCGGGTAACATTGTTACCCCTCCGTTACCGCTCTTTTTATTTTCTGCCCGGAGCCGACGCATTGAAACGGCTTTTTCAGTTTCTTTTCCAACCATTTCCTCGACCTGTGACAGATAAATTTCCCCTGATTCAAGGATTTTTACGGTTCCTATGCTTTTCAGAACGTGCATTGCACATCTGACGGTATCGATATCTACACCTGTAAGCCTCGCCAAAGCATTTTCATCATATGGGATCAGTGTTTCGCCAACCATTCGGATCAGTTTCCCGTTGGTCTTTAGTGACTTCAAGCAGAGCTTCAGATAGAAGTTAGAATACAGAACGCCGTTTGGCTGTTCCTCAATAAACCGGATTGTTTCATCATCAAAGAAATCCTCTTTGAGTTTCAGCCAGTAATACTTTTTGTTTTCTGACATTTATTTCCCGCCTTTCGTCTTTTCACGCTCTTTTTCCACCAGCCAACGAAGATAGGCGCTCAATGTCATATGGTGGTCAAAAGCATCGTTCTTCATGGCCTGACGCTCTTCGTCGGCGCACTGGAATGTGATCAATGCCATAGTAATACCTCCTTTCTAATATAATAGTATTATACAACTAATATAAATAAATGTCAACGAGAAAAATGGATAAAAAAAGAACCCCGTGCCTCTGCAAAAGCAAAGACACGGGGCTCGAAAGGAGGTGAAGTCCATACACCGGGGGTGTCCGGGGCATGGTGCAAGGAGAAGATGAAAGGTATGTGGATCTTCCGTTCGTGGATAATTACAGTATACCACAGAAAAAGAAAAATGCAATAGGAAATTTTGGCGCAAGCGGCTGGATTTGAACCAGCGATCGGCGTACCCTTTCGGATTAAAACACTGCAGCCTTACCACTTGGCTACGCTTGCATTTCTTGTAATTCAGTATAACATGAATGGTCTAAAATGTCAATGAAAAAGGGCGGCGAAAATCGCCACCCTTAAAATTAGTATGTCAAATTCAGTTTTAGTTTTATTCAAGTTTGAACTTACGTAGCCTCGCCCCCTTTGCACCCTCGGTCATATTCTACCACGATGGGCGTGATTGTCAAGAAAATTTCTGGTTATCCTGGGGTAAATTTGGGACAAGCGGTAATATGAAAGCTGTCCAAAAATATAGCTGTATCATTGCGATTTGCCCGGAGCTTTGTAGGTGTTGCTGTCCATCCGGGGACAGGTTTGAAGCTCCTAGACCACTCGCAGCCACCACAAGCGTGACGGCAGGAAAAGCAAAGGTCGTTTGTCTCAGTTCTTGGATTTGTAAGCATGGTCAATCCTCCTAGTCCTTAATGCGAACAGGGAGAATCATTTTGATATCATCCTTGTTTGTCTTGATGATCGCCGGGGAAGTAGGGGAAAAGAACTGCAAAACAACAGGATTTTTGAAAGATCCAGCAGACGTCTTCGCCGCTTTCAGCGCGTCCAAAAGATAATTGCCATCAAAAGCAATTTTGAAAGTTGGATCGCCTTTAGGAATAACTTCTTCCCAGTTCAAAAAATCCGTTGATTTAGGCTGCTCAAAGCCAAAAATAACACCGTTACAGTTCACTTGGCAGATATTTTCGTCCACGGAGATCTCTGCATATTCTCCGCTTGGAAGTCGGAAAGTGGGCTTAATGTATGCAACAAAATCCTCGTCGCACAGAATGATAATGGAATGTTCAACGGACATTCTGTATCCATCAACTGCTACCACTGTCACTCTCTGCAAAGCAGAATCAAACTCCATGCGGATATAATTGTAAGTAGTCCTTACAGAATTTTTTGATACAAAAGCCTTTGTTGCATCCAAAATTCGGTTAAAGTCCGCTCCGTAAATTTTAGCTTTAGACATTGCTTTCCTCCTTAAAGATAGTTTTTCCCAAACTGCCGGATAAACTCATTTGTTGTCCAGCCATAGTAGTTCATGGCGTACTCTTGCGCCGTCCGCTTCAGCACGAGATCCCGGTCTATGTTGTTATGTACTCCATACGGCCCTTGATGGCACGACCAGTGGCAAAGATGCACCCACAGCCCCAGGCGCTTGCTCTTGGCCCTGTAGGGGCCGCCAAAGACCTCATGACGGTTCATAGGGTCATTATACCCGTTAGCCCCGCAAAACCAGCAGGAGCCGCTAGAATGGCCTGGAATGATGCTTTCAGCGTAGCCGCACTTGTCAAGCCGTTCCCCATACTCATTTGTCATACGAATACCTCCATACATATCCGTGATGCGTTTTCTGCTCGCCTTTGCAGCATCTGCAAACACCTGATGGAGAAAATCCAAAGAGAGATGCAGATTTGATTGAATCCAGTTGAATTATATTTCCACTGATTTTGGATATCCCGACAGCCGGTTTACCTTGAGAAGATATAACTGATTTCCTAAGATTTTCAATCCATGATTTTGTCCTTTTGTACCGGCCTCTTTGCTCCGAATACTTGAAATTCCCATAATTTGTTGTCCACTCAAGATTTTCCGCAGAATTGTTTTGTGGGTTAAAGTCCAAATGGTTTACAACGGGCAGATTTTCCGGATTTTGGATAAAAGCAGATGCGACAAGCCGATGAATGTAATAATTGTGATATCTGCCATCCTTGTCCGGGAGCTTTACAAACAAGTAGCCGCGTTTATCCAGGGATTGCTTCTTGATAAAAGGGTCTCTGAAACGCTTTCTCTGTCCAAATCCTCTCCCTGTAACAGATTTAACCCTCCCAAAGTTGCTAATATAATACGGATATTTCAATCCATCAATTAGTTTCCAGACTTCATTTCCAATCATTAAGTAGCCTCTCTTTCTCCGCAGGTGCGCCGTATTCATTTGTTTTCATATTCACCCCAAAAGTTCGGGATTGTCGTGGATGTTGCCAATGACCTCCGTTCCACTTAGATCGCACAAAAACTGTGTAATTTCTGCAAAAAATCCTTCCACAGAAAATGCGCACGTCTCTTCCTCAAAAAAAACCTTCCCTTTCATTTTAATTGTTGGAGTGGCCCTTTTTATGCAGTCGAACCGAACAATATCATTTTCAAAAATCTTCTTACCATTCTTGTCACACAGTCCAGTGTACTGGCCTATGGTGGCGGGGTCTACTTTAAGAAAAACGCACTCGTTTATACCAAGCAAATTCCCGGTAACATTGCTGATAGTAGCTTTGCATTTTGAATCAAGTTGTGGCATAAAAATATGTTCTGCCACATTATCCAAAGAGTGAATGATGGATCTGCAAGTTGCCCACTCTCCGTTATCTAAACGCTTGCCTCTAAACAAAATCTCTCTCACTTTGTTTCCTCCATTCTAGCCAGCTGTTCTGGTGTAAGCGTCTCTATTCCGTTCTCCTTGCACTCCTCAATGACAAGGTTGAGCATACGGGTCATTTGCTTTGTGTCGTAGGTGCTTGATCCGTAGTACAAAATCACGTTTGTACACCCCTCTATTTTGCTGGGGACAGTTTCCGCGATCCATCCCAGGCCGTTATGCTCCCAGCCTTTGCATAGTTTTTCTACAGCCTTATCCTGCACACAGACAATCTCTGAAACGCCAGGAACGTCTGGTATAAGTCTCCGATAAACGTCTACCTTAGACACCGTAGGGCCATTTATGGAAAGCTCTTCAGCCAGTTTATCAAGTAGCAGCCAAAGATAGGCGTTTTGATCCAGGCTCCTGCGCTCTCGGTGTTCCTTGAGTTCAACGTCATATCGCTTTAGAGGTTTAAGGCTCTGTATTATCCTTTCGGGACGGCTGCACTTGATGCACAGCCATTCCCCGGTAGGATCAGCCACCCAGCGGAAAGCATCAGCCGTTATTTTCACTTCTTCGTCTCCTTTTGGAAGATAAAGCACCGATTACCATTACATTTGATTGCAAGCCCAGAGATTTCCTGCTTTTCATTGTATGCAATCTTCTCAATTGTAAATTTGTCGTAACAACGATACTTGCCGTTGTACTCCTTGATATTGCAGTTAGCAGAAGAGATCTTAATTTCAGGCGCAGAATAAAGCTCTGTTCCTATGCCCCACACAAAACCAGCTCGCTTCATTGCGTCACTTGCCTGGCCCTTATCAGCCTCCATATTGGATTCTGTGCCAACATTCCATTTCCAGACCCATTCACCAGTTTCGCTTCGAACTGCAATTCCGCAATACATTTTCCCGGAAATTTCGCGGTAGTCATTGCACCAATTTAACGGGCCGAAAGTTTCGTCCAGCAAAGCCGAATCAGTTCTGGCGGTTTTATAAAGGAGAAGCCGAAGAAACCGACCTTGCTTGTCGATCTCGGATACCCTGCATTCTATTTCGTCAGAATTGAGCAAACGAAACTGTCTCATTACTTTACCTCCATATTTGTGTTGTAAACCAACTTCGCACCAGGGATTTCCTGCCCAGTTTTAAGCAACTCGCCCACTTTTTTCTTACTAATATCCGGCTCCTGATACTTGATGCAACTTTTCATTTCGTTGTCTTCAAGATACCTTAAAAGCTCCTCATGGTTAGTTATATCAACCGCGGTAGACCGCCTGAAAGACAGTTTCACTTTTGCTGTCTCAAAAGGTTTACCGCCCAAATTGTAAGATAGAAAATCCTTTAATCTATCCGCCTTGCGCTCCTTGGACTTTCTGCGCTCTGCAAGGGACTTTTCTTCCGACTTGATGGCTTCCGCCTCCGCATTGAGGTTCTTGATATATAGGGCGATACTCTCCAACTTGTTTTCGCGATCAATAGATAACCTTTCAAGACGGTCAATGTCTACTACCTCTCCAGTATCGCTATCCATGCACTCAAGTATCTGCTGGTCAATCTCATAAAGTTTCATTTACTTTGCCTCCTTTTCGATCAGCTTTCGGATATAGTCAACGCCTTTTTGGAATACAACTGTCTTGATATTAACGCAGGTATAGCCGTTTTGTTTGGTGTAAGAGCTTTCAATGCAACGGAAATACCCACGGTCGATGTACTTCTGATATGGGCGGTTATTCCCTTGCAGGACTTTCTTATCTCGCAGGACCTGAAACAGCTTGTTCCTGCCGATACCCATATTGAGCACCTTGGCAACGCTGCCCATATCAATAGCAGTCTTGCTGTCCACTACAGCGTCATAGAACTCTGCTTTCGGCTTCATTTCAAAGTTCTCCAGAGCAAGGCGTTCTTTCTGTTCCTCTACATCTGCCAGCGCTCTTAGTGCTTGACTGTATGTCTGGGGGATGTTATACCCACCAGTCTTGCGGATGGATGGGAGGACTTCCGAAGTGACCCAACGTTTGAATTTCTTTGCTGCTGGAAGTTTACTCGAAAGAATCAAGCTGTATAAACCAGATTCGTTGATAAGCCAACCGCCACGCTGTCCTAAATCAATTTCAAAACTCGATAGCGTTTTGCTATTGAGTTTGTCGTCTGCATCAACATGATCTTGGATGGCTTCATTCTGGTTCGTGTATCCTAGGATATACGCCACATCTTTACCAACAAACCACACTTCGCCGTCCTTCTCAATCACTCGTACTTTGCCAAATTCTTCATTTTTAAATACTTGCATTTCATTCATCTTAAACACCCTCTGTAAACATATAGTTTAGATTACCAGTCATCTTGTTTGCGACCATGTCACAACCTTTCTTTGTGAGCAGATAGCAAGGCCTAGTTTCTCCTTTACTGTCATGATAGGTTGATTCAATGAAGAAATCAACCGGCGCAAAATTGCGCTCGTTGGAATTTTCCATTGTATCCACATAAGATCGAATGCTTCTGATTAAATCTTTGTGATTCTTCCCCACCATTTCAGCTACTTCACGGCTGTCAATTACCTGTGTGCCATTCTGGTTGATGATTGTTAGCTTGTTCATGTCCATTCTCCTTTACTGATTATTTTTGATCCACTCAACAACAGCCTCATACTCAAATCTTACGGACTTCCCAATTTTTACAAACGGGACACCGTTGACCATTAAGCGGTCAATGGTGCTCAAGCTAACATTGAGCTTATTGGCAAGCTCTTTCTTTGTAATCATCTTATCACCTCCTTACGAGTGTTATTATATCACGGCAATTCATAATGTCAATACCAAAATGAAAAAAGATAAAAAAATTCCCCCGGCGAACCGGGGGAAATATTGCGGTGTACTAGAATGGAAGAAGTCCATCTTGTTCGTCAATCTCAGTAAAGCCGCCGCCGTATCCTGTTTCACCATGGGAGCTTTCAGCCGTGGCATTGCGGTTGATTTCCTGCTGACTGCTCTGTTTTTGGCGGACAATATAGGCGTTGTTCGCCACGACTTCGGTAGAATAGCGCTTGTTTCCATCTTTGTCCTGCCACTGACGCACCTGCAAGCGTCCTGAAACGGCTATCAGGTCGCCCTTATTGGCGTAGCCAGAAAGATACTCAGCACTCTGTCCCCATGCGGTAACATCAATCCAGTCGGTTTCCTTTTCCCCGCTCTGGTTCTTGAAGTCCCGATCAACGGCTAGGGAAAGTGTAGCAACGGCCTTGCCGTTCTGCGTTCTGCGCAGCTCAAAATCTTTACCAATTCTACCAATTAAGTCTACGGAATTGAGCATGATTGATACCTCCTAATGTTTATGTAAAATGTTTTTTCGTCACAGCAATGGGGAAATCATCGACGTTATTCCTCCTCTAATAAATCGATTTGCCCCGGAAGAGTGTCATACTCCATCCACCAATTATATATATCCTGTCCTGTGCTACCCCAGCGATAATCTCCTTTATCTTTCCCTTTCCTTGCTCTTTCTTCCAGCATGAGGTCAAACGCCTTGATATATAGTTTCTTGTACTTTGGCCATCGGGAAAACTCAATTTCTCTCTCTTTCCGCCTAGCCATTGGGCATCCAACACAGCCAACACGGGAAAATCCGCACTTATACAGGGGATTTACAGGACACTTCGCATCCTCCAAGAATCCCCAAACATCACTATCAGACCAATCGATGATAGGATTGCAAGTTCTTTTCGCCTGTAAGCGGCAACTTTCAAATAACATCCTGGCATCATCGTTATCATTGTTTAAGATAATCTTTTCGCTAATGTTGCTTGGCAAAGCCTCATAGATACCTCTATTTTTCTTCCGCTTTACGGATTCTGCCCAGCGAACACCAGTTGTGATAAATCGTCCCTTGCCTCCTCCCTCTTTGAGGATAGCACAACAATATCGAACCATCCTGGTTGGTGGTATAAGTTTTTGGGGAATCAAGTCCCACATGGATGTTCTGCGCCCTTTATATATCGGCGTATTAAGAACGCAGGTTATCCCCTTTTCCTCTAGACGCTTAAACTCTGAGCGAACGAAGCGCACTGTTTCAGGCGCATCTGCCGTGGTGTGGTTGTGCATAATCTCAAAGGGAATACCAGCCCGAAGAGCAAGCTCAACACAGACACTAGAATCCTTTCCACCAGAGGTCGTCACTACAATCGGCTTTTGGTAGTAATATAAGGATAGCTCAGACGCTTCTTTTAGCCGAGCAATGGCTACCTGTTCCTTGTCCATCTTTCTCCTCCTTAAAGTGTTTTTGCGTTACAGCAATCTTGTATTCGTACCCATTTACCTACCCACAAAAATTCCGTCATACAGCTTGCCATCCACCGTGTAGTAGTGGAACAACTGCCCCTGCTCAATGTCCTCCGTCTTCACTTTGGCTGGGAACAGAACCAGCAGGTACTCGGCTACCTTGACTGCATACTTTCCGGCTGGCACAAGCCGCTTCATCCAGGATTCCAGGATGGTGATGGGCCGTTCCTCACCATTCATGCAGCAGACCGCTTTTATGCTACTTTCTGGCTGGTCAAAAAGGCTCATCTGGTCATACATTTCCTTTAGGTGTTTCATTCCCACCACACCTTTACTTCCTTGACACCACCGTTTAGTGCCTCCTGGTGGCTTCCCATGCAAATATCCAACCGATTACCCTTGATAGCACCGCCGGTATCATCAGCCCGGAAAACATGGTCTACGCCGTCACCAAAATCAACATGGACGGTACTTCCCAGCGGGATAACTTTGGGATCCACGGCAACGGTTACGCCAGGTTCTGCCCTCCGTCCGCTTGCTGTAAGCCCATAGGCCGGGTGATCCGGCTTCTTTCCACAGCATTTCTCGCAGATACAATAGTGTGTGGCCTTAAACACCACGCCCTCCGGCTTCTCCGGCTCTTCCGGCTCCTCGGCCAGGACAACAATCGGGAATGATACAGGAACGTCTACAACACGCCAGCGGTCCACCTCGATAATCTCAGCGGGCTTTGTGGCCCCAGTAGTATATCCAAGCGCAAAACAAACGGCAATCATAAGGGCCACCAGGATGATTCTTGCAATGTTCTTTTTCATAGTTACCTCCCACTACTACCGAAGCCACTCTCGCCCCGGTCCGTTTCGCTCAGGCCGTCCACGACCTCCAATGCCTCATACAGTACAGGCAGCACCACCAGTTGTCCGATCTTATCTCCACAGTTCACATGGTAGTCAGCATCACCATGATTGTACAGTTTCACACAGATAGAGCCGGTGTATCCCTCGTCAATAAGACCAGTGCTTGTTATGTCATGATGTACGTTTAATCCGCTCTTACTTACTAGCAGGCCAGCCGTTCCGGGCGGTAGTTCAATGTGTACGCCAGTATCAAAGATTGCGCTCCCATGGGCCGGGACGATTTGGAACACCCTTGCATAGAGGTCAAGTCCTGCGTCCGTGTCGTGTGCTCTCGTGGGCTGGATAGCACCGTTGTCAAGCGTGATTCTCATTCTGCGCCTCCTCAATCATCTTTTCCGCCTTGTCTGCGCTGATGCGCTGAAAGGAAGTCCCATCAAAAAAGGAGAAATACTCCTTACCCTCTGGAACATAGAACTGTAAGCCAGCCACCTTTGCTATATTACCTTCATGCTTTTTCGCTATAAGCAAAGCCGCTTTTGCACATCGACACCGAAGATAACACCTGATTTTCTGCCCACAATTCCAGATTTCTACATCAAACCTCATTCTTGTCTGTCCATTCCTTTCTTCTGATTCTAGCCTTGCGCTTCTGCGTCCGTTCGATAGCATACTGGTCTGAATCGGTATACCTCATTGCTTGTCGGTATGCCTCCCGCTCCTCTGCAAACTGCAAATACGCCTCACAGGTGCAATGACAATAGGCTTGCCGCTTCGGGCAGCCCTTACACGGCGCGATCATGACCGCCCCAGGGCCTTATAGCGGAGGTATGCACTTCGGGTCATACCCTCCGCCCTGGCCTTTTTGTCCAGCCGCTCAAGCTCTGCCGTGGAGAACCGAAGCGTGACCGCCCGGGTCTTTTTGCACTCCTCAGGGATAACTTTAGTGTACTTCATCGACATCGTCCTCCTCTCTGCAATCCGGGCAAAGACCGTACTCAAGTTCGCTCTCTGCAAACAGTTCATCGCACCCCTCGCAGAGTGCGGCCTCCTCATAGCCACCGCCACAATTTGGGCAACAGGTCATCCGTTCAAAGCCATATTCCAGGCCGTGCCGCTCTTTGTACTCGTGCGGCGTCTCGAAGATGTGACCACATTCTAAACATTTATACACTGTATCACCTCCTTGCCATTATACTACCATATCACCGCCGGAATGTCAATATATAAGTATTACATTTTGAAATAAAAAAGTATTGACATTTTGCGGTGTATGGTATATAGTGTATGTATCAAAAGAAAGGAGATACCTATGGACAGGAAGAAAGCGATAGAGTGGATGGCAAGGGAAATACGTTATCTAAAACTTGCACCAAAGGTCAACGGCTGTGAAATGACGGAGGAATGGGCAGAACAGATACAGATATATGAACTAGCGATTGACGCATTAAGCAGGGAGGAGGCGGCGGAGAAAAATGTGGAGCGCACAACGAAATGTAGCGGTATTCGTTGTGTTATGCAGAGCGGAACAGTTGACCCAGGAAATTGTCCTGTTGAAAATTGTCCGAATTTTACGCCAGAGAAGAAACATGGGCACTGGATTCCGATGGATTCTGATGGAATTGACCAAATTTACAAATGCTCTGCTTGCGGGAGGATTGTATTAACTCACGCATACGCCACCAGCATGATATCAGAGTATCCATACTGCCATTGTGGAGCAAAGATGGATTTAGGCGATAACAATACCCACGAAGAAGCCGTCGCCGCACTGAAAGAGAGGGAGAACAATGGACTATAATGAACAAATTGAACGGCTTGTTTTTCTTTCCAAATATGAGAAAGGCCGGGAGTACAACGAAATCAACGTTGGTGAGGAGTTAGAGCGTGCCGCCAAAACCATTGAATCGTTGCTTGACCGGGCAGAGAGGGCTGAAAAGGCTCTTAATGATCGGTGGATCAGCGTTGAGGAAAGGCTGCCTACAGAAAAAGAAGAAATAAGAGAAATATATGACCCAGATACATTAGCGTTTTTAGATGTAACTTACCACAATGTTTCCGACATGGTTCTTGTGTTTGCAACTACAGATTGCGGCGAAAAATATGTGTGTGACGATATAACAGTTGATGGTAAATGGGTCAATACCATTGGTGAAGTCACCCACTGGATGCCCATACCAGAACCGCCGAATGCTTGACAAGTCCTGCTAACTTTGATATACTATATTCAGTTGGTAGGCTTGGCAGGGCTGAACAACACAGAACTGAATAGTCTATCAACGAACGTCTTGTGATTGGAGCTGCCACTCCTTTCGCAAGGCGTTTTCTTTTAATCTGAAAAGCCACATTTGGCTTCTCAAATTATCGATCCAAGGAGGATTAACTATGAACAAGCTAACAATCATCAGCCAGAATGGTGCACAGGTAATTGACAGCCGTGAAGTAGCTGAAATGGTGAATAAGAGACACGACCATTTGATGCGGGATATTAAAAATTACTGCAAAATAATCTGTGAAAGCACTGCCCCCAATCTTGGGGTGAGCAACGGCCCCAACTTCGGGGTGGTTGATTTCTTCATTGAATCAACCTATCAAGATAACAAAGGCGAAACTAGACCATGTTATCTGCTCACAAAAAAAGGTTGTGACATGGTCGCAAACAAGATGACCGGAGAAAAAGGCGTTTTATTCACAGCCGCTTATGTTACCGCTTTTGAGCATATGCGTGAAGCGTTGCAGCCTAAACTCCCTGGAACGTATCTTGATGCACTTAAGGCTCTGGTAGCAAGCGAAGAGGAAAAGCAAAAGCTGCTTGACGAAAACACAGAGATGAAGCCTCACGCCATTCTGGGGCGTGCGATAACCACGGCGAACACGTCTATCCTTGTCGGAGATTTGGCAAAGATTCTCCGCCAGAATGGCGTTAATATTGGCGGTAACCGCCTTTTTGATTGGTTGCGGAACAATGGCTACCTCATCAAGAGAAAGGGAACAGACTGGAATATGCCTACACAAAAGGCGGTTGACATGGGGCTGTTTGAGATCAAGGAATCCGTCCACATTGATGGAAACGGATGTAATAAAATCACCCGCACAACCAAAATCACTGGTAAAGGGCAGCAGTATTTTATAAACAAGTTTCTTGTATGATTAGAGATTGACCAAACATCCTATAAAAAATAGGTTTTGAGGAGAATTAAAAATGCAAGTAACTACAGTTACTCCAATTTATAACGAGCACCCAGAACAGCACATGAAGAAGTTAAAGCAGAGCATTCGCAAGATGGAAAACGCAACAACGCGCGAGGAGTTCTATGAGGTGTTCCAGTCGGCAGAAGAAGCGTTGAGCGGTGTATATGCGCTTTCTAGGAAACTTCCAAAAAAGTGCGGAGTTTGCGGCAAAATGATGGATTAGAAAGAAAAAGAAAAGGGCGGGGGATAATTCCCTCGCCCTCTTTTTACATCATGAGCATCTGCTTTACCCAGGCCGCCTTCTCCACATACTCCTTGTGGAGCTTGTCCCACTTCTCCTGCATTTCTGCCGGGGGAGTAAGCACCTTTTCCAGTTTGGCGATCTCCTCAACGGTCATTTCGTGCAGATACATGGCGTGTTTAAGTTCATCACTCGCCATTTCCTTGTACTTGTTCGCCCAGGAAGATTTGCCCTCGGCCTTGCACTCCACATATTTTTCGGCGTAGTGCTTGGCGTCGTCAATCTCGCCCATGATACGATCGGACATTTTCTTGATCTTAGTCATTTGGTTAAGCCTCCTTGATGTATTTATACAGCAGTTCTACATCCTGCTTTGAGATCTTAAAGCGACCAATCATCGGAATGTTGATATATTCACCCTCACTCCCGAAATGGTCAATAATGGCATCGTGGAGTGCGTCAATATCAACGTTCTGGTCCTTGTCGATAATGCCAAAAGCCACGACAACAGGGTGCTTCATGTATGCGTTGATGGTGTTGGGTAGATTCTTGATAATGAGTGCAGAGGCGGCACCGAAGCCGATCTTCTGCCACCCGTCAAGATGGTTCACCATTTCTTTATCAATAAAATTCGCAAGCCCTACCTGGACTTTCTGAATGTTAGCTTTCATCTAGGGGGTTCCTCCTTAAAAATGGAGGGGCAGGGCATAGCCCCGCCCCATTTGCTGTGTGGTTACTTCGTAGCCTTTGCAAAAGGCTCGCAAGCGGGCATGGCGGGAGGGCAGATACTGTCCAGAGGCATGATCAGCTTGCCGGGGACAAAGTGGCAGTCCACATAGCACTTGACCTTCTCGTCGCCGGACTTGATAGCCGCATACACGCCGTCAAACTTGGAATCGACGAAGGTGATGTTGTCAGCGACCTTCTGGTTGGTGACAGCCTGAGCGCAGGTGTTCTCGTTCACGCTGTCCTCCAGGCGGCGGATACGCTGGTTGACATTGTCAACAGCCGCCAGGATCTTGCTGTCGGTGTAGATGTTGGAGCGCAGAAGAGCGTTCTCGCTGTCCTTTGCGTCCAGGGAACGGACAAGGTTCAACTCATAGCGGTTGACGCACTGATCGTCAGAGCAGCCACCATTGCGACCGCCGAAAAGACCGCCATTGTTGCCACAGCCGTTGTTCCAGCCACCGTTCAGCAGGCCCAGAGCAGTACCAGCAATCGTGTTAATCCAATGTTTCCATTGGCACTGACTATATCTTAATCTTTCGATAAGCCCGTTTCGAGTGGTGACAAAATCCACCCTACTCCCCTTCCGAGGGATAGTCGATACAGGTTCTGCAAATTGCAGCTTCCCACGGGATTGCCATTGCTTATAGCAGTGAGGTTTCCCCGTTAGCACAAATATCTGTTCTTTTGTAACCGAAAGCCCTAAAGCCATGTGTTTTCTGCCCGGTTCTTATAGAACGGGTGACGTTATCTCGGTTTGTTCCAATGAAATCAGCTGCTTCCTTTACGCTTCCGAAACTATATTCTTTTCCGTTGCCATCAATCAGTTTAACAGCAACATACTCAGAATTATAATTTATTTTCTTTAACCCAGCGTTGCAGAATTCTCTAAAACCGCTCAGATTATTTTCGTAAGCATGAAGAGTATTGAACGAGTGACTACACCATTCCAGATTATCAATACGATTATCAGTTTTGATACCGTTTTTGTGGTTTACACACGGATAATTTTCTGGATTTGGGATGAAAGCCAATGCAATAAGGCGGTGAAGTAAAAATGTTTTTTGCTTGCCCTCTTTGCATAAAGATACTTCAACATAACCAGAACGATTAACTTTTGTTTTTAGTATCTTATACCTATTCACAAAACGGCTTCCGTCAATTTTAGGTAATGATACAACATTCCCTAAACTGTCGATGACATATAATCCCTCGTAATTTGGAACATTTTTAATAAGAACATTCATGCTATACCCAGCCCCTTTCCTAGTAGCTCAAGTATAACATTTTGTACCCCGTTTGTCAAACGGAAAGAGCTTTGAGGGCAATGCTACTTACCCAATCCAAGGCCAGCTCCAGCGACACCCTTGCTTGCATAGGTTCTATCCATTTCCATAGTGATTCCCCTTTCAGTTTATTTCAGCCTTTCGGCTGCTTATACTGAAATTGTACCTGGAATAGGAGAAAACCACCACCAACCGAACACACAAAAAAGGCATAAAAAAGCCGCCCCTTTGATAGGAGCGGCTTGGGGTTATTTGATTAGTTTGCGCACGATTTTCCTCCTTTCTCCAAAGATTTTAAGATATGGGCAATCACATCAACTGTCCAGCCATTTCCGATTGCGGTATATCGCGCTGTGTCAGATACTCCGGCTGTGTAATCGTCTGGCAGATTCTGCAACCGCTCATATTCAATGGGCGTTAGCTTTCTGCATCTGCTACCATCAAACACTTTTTTCTGTGTATTCCCGCCACCGCAAGTTGTCAAAGTGTGGCATTTATAATTAGGGCTGTGAACTCGTTTTAAAATATCGTGGCCGTTGATACAAAGTGTTGCACAAACGCATTTATCCCCATGATATTGGTATGCACAGTCGTAAAAATATTTTTCTGGTACGCATTCCTGCATAATATCTTTTAGAACTAACGAAGATGCGGTTTCAACAACTTGCCAATCAAAGTTAGTTCCGTATACCCGAGGCCTATCCTGGGCAGAAAAAGCGTTTGAATTTTGATAGACAAGGGGAACCCCAAGACAGCACTCTATAGCTTGTTTGCTTTGCGAACTCATACTTGCTACATTCTCAAACAAAAATTTTACAGACATATTGGATCTCTTAATATGGTTCAAAATATCTACAAAATAAAAAAACAGTTTACTTTTCCCGTCAAGGTTTTTTCTTGTTTTGCTCTGTGTAATGCTCAAACTTTGGCAAGGGCTTCCACCAATCAGCAAATCAATACTTGACCAGTCAATATCCCACTCCCGCCACTTTGTGACATCTCCCAATCGAATAATGTTAGGATAGTTCTTCTGGCTAATCTTGATTGCGTTTGGTTCAATTTCACTGGCATAGTATTTATCCACCTTAATACCAGCTCTTTCCAGAGCAATCATGCCACAACTAATTCCATCAAATAAACTTAGTACATTCATTTTGTTTCCTCCTTTTCAATCAGCTTTCGGATATAGTCAACGCCTTTTTGGTATACAAGCGTCTTAATGTTGATTGCTGTGTCACCATTGGATTTTGTATACTTTGTCTCCACAATGCGGAAATACCCTCGGTCAACGTAGGTCTGCATTGGAAGATTGTTTTGCATGAGGACTTTCTTGTTCCGAAGGAATTCAAACAGATTGTTTCTGCCCATCCCCTTAATGCCTAGCACCTTGGCAACACTGCCCATGTCAATCGCCGTCTTGCTTTCTGCTACTGCATCGAAAAACTCGACCTTTGGCTTCTGGGCTTCAAGCTGCTTTGCTTGCTCCTGTCTAACGGTTTCTTCCTCAATCCACCGCTTTGCACGTTCGATAGGATCCGCAATCTGATAGCTGGGGGCCGCTAAATTCTGCAAAGCCTTTTCCATCTCATTGAAACGGTTGATATACGCTCTCTTAAAATCGTTGTACCCTTGATAATTCATCATCAAAAGAATAAAACCATCTTTCGTTACAAGGTATTCTACTGATTTTTTGTTTTGGATTGTAATATATTCGGAGGGTACAAATTCTACACCCTCCTTCAAACAACTCCTACAATCCCGCAAAAGTATTTTGTGCTCCTTGCCTAATTCTTCGGCAATAGTTCTACTGCTGACCACTAAGCCATAGTCTCTGTTGTTCTCAATCTTAACCAGACTGTCCATGTTAATCCTCCTTTTTTCTTTCATGCTCATTTTCTACTAACCATCTGATATACTCGCTTACATTCATTTCATGCTTATGCGCATCTCGTTTTAACTGTGCGTGTTCTTCCTCACACATTTTTACGTTAACAACTTTCATTCGTATCACCACCTTTGTGTTTGTTGTAAATATAATATACACCGTGTGTAAAGAAATGTCAAGACCCAAAATAAAAAACACCGCCCCGATTAAGGAGCGGTGTTCAAAAGTTTTTTCAGGAAGATAACATTTTCCCATGACTTGGCGCATTTCCCAAGTGCGCTTTTTTCAATGTTTTGTATGCTGTTTACGGACATCTCCATCTCTTCGGCTGTTTCTTCCTGGGTATGTCCTCGTAGATGTCTAAGGATAAGGACGTTTATTTCCTTATCCCTCAAATTGACATATGACAGTGCTACATATACAACTGGTAGATAAGGGTAGTGAAGAATCTTTTTAGCCTCATTGATGGTCACTTGACCACCTACCTAAATTTTCCGCAAGTGGGGCAGCGTCTAGGGGTTCTCTTTGGCTTCGGAATAATCTTGACCGTTTTCTTGTTCTTGGTTTTCTTGATTTTCGCCATCATTCACCAACAACTTTCTGCGCTGAATCGTTGAGTATGTCACCGGCAACTTCGTTGTAAGTGGCAGAATCGCCCTCAATGGTGGTCGTGGTCGTTTCGGATACCACTTCCATGTCGGCTACTGTGTTCAGCGCCTGGATCATTGCCTCGTTTAGCGTCTCCTGGGCCTCGTTAATGGCCTCTGCAACCGCTTTGTCCATGTTGGCGGCCTGATAGGACAGGCAAAGAATGAGAGCCGCAATGACCGCCCAGGAGATTATATTGGACACCCAGAGCCTCTTGTTCCAAACATCATGGCTTTGCAGGAGCTTGGCAACAAGCGCATTTATCTCAACTGCGTGGGAAAGCTGTTCCTTCTCCATTTCCAGATTCATATTAGCCTCCGAAAATCTTGGATGAGATATAACCAACAAGCACGCCAACGGCGCTTGAAACAAATGTCTTTATCAGCGAATTCCAACGTTCTCCCGGTGCGGCGTTGGCGGCATCTATCTTTGTTTCAATAGACGCAAGTTGCTTTTTCTGCTCATCAAGCTCCTTGATGATCGACTTGTATTGCTCGTCACGTCTTCCGCTTTCTGTTTCCAGAGTGCGAAGACGTTGGAAAATCTCTTCCTTTGTGTGTGATGTTCTTTCTTGATAGTTCTTGAAATTCTGCTCTATGGCACTCAGCCTAACTGCCAGTGCCTCCAGCGTGTCCGCCATATTACTGCCCCCTGTCTCTGTCCATGAATACCAGCAGACGGACCATATCATGCGTAAGATCCAGGTCTGCGGGGTAGCCATCAGCATCCTTTTCTCCGCTGCCACGGATAACGCCCCGGTCGCAAAGATTCTTGATGGACTGTCTTGCCCAGCCGGGGAACTCTGCGATAGTGTTGTAACGCTTCTCAGTCATTTTTTCACCTCCAAAGAGCGGCATATTCCCAGGAAACTGCCCCCGGAGGATCATGCTACTCGTATACTTTTTGTGTTCGTCCCACTGAATGTGAGGCGTGTCCTTGAAGCTCTTCCAGTCACCGCCCCAGGAGAAGCCCATCTCCTTGGCGATAGCGGCGGCCTTGCGGAAGAAAGCGGGATCATCGTACTCGTGGCCCTTGACATTCTTGCAGAAGTCAAAGGCAAGCCCGGCTTTGTCCCAATGGAATGTGGGCCGTCTGCCATTGGTGACGATCTTTCCGGGACGTGTCCGGCCCTGTTCATACAGGTGCTCTTGATACTCGATATCACGCACAGTAGAGGTCACAAGGACATTTAGACCCGCCGCCTTGCACCGCTCCACCCACTTGCGGCAATTTGCCGCAACGTCAGGACGTAGCTTTGAGATGTCCCTACTATTCAACATGACTATCACCGCCCTTGTCCTTTCCGGCCTGCGTCCCAAAATAGAACGCAATAATGACCGCATAGATGGTCATGAAGTCCTGCGTCACGCTATTGGTGCAAGACATATAGGCAAAAACACCCGTCAGCACCAGGGTAACGATAGACTTCACGCTCATTAGGTTTGAAAGCCGCTTGCGAATCAGTTCCATAAAAAGTCTCCTTTCTTTTTCCATAGATTAACACTTGCGTGTCCTAAGTACAAATATACCATATTCCAACTGAATAGACCCCGGAAAACAAAAGTTTTTAATAAGGGCCGGGAAAAGCCCCGGCCCTTAAAATTACCATTCGCTGGAGTAAACAGTCCCCCAGAGGAAAGCCCTTTGATCATCGGAAAGCGTTGAGCAGCTATCAAGCCACATACGAACGTTGTCAGCCTTTGTATCGCCCTTGTACGATTCATAGGCATTGTGGAAAAGAACATACTCCCATAGCTCTACACCGTTTTGCAGAGCGTCGTCGGCGTATTCTTCCCACTTGTACAACTCCCTTTTTCCATTGCTGAGCGGGACAAGCGCAAGATCGTCCGCCAGCTTTTCTGCTGACCTCATGACCTTGTCTTTTTCCTTTCTGCTCATTTTGGAATAGGTCAAGCTCCTCTCCATAGGCCCCTTAATCTGGTTTAAGATAGATCCTCGACGTTCGGAAAATACCTTGTACTGATCCGGAGACAAATCTTCTATAGAGAATTTCTCCTCTGGCTTTATTTGTGTTTTTACACCAATAATTCCTTCTGCTTTTGGACCAATAGCAAAGGATTTATCCGCCTCCTTCTTTGCCTGATATCTGCTTCTCATTGCTTTTTCGATAGTTTCTCCGCTGGTTTTAGGCATTTTCTCCATGATCTCCTTGGAGATATGATAGTAGCTTTCATAGTCCCCCAACTCAAGGGCTCTAAAAAGAATGTCCATGTATCTCTTTCGGTTAGATACGTTTGTGATGTTGTAAATGGCCTTTTCCATTTCAAACTGCATGGGGACGTTGTCCATCTCAACTGCGGCGGATCTAAGCGTTCCCCAGATATCCCGGTAGAGGTTTGCAGCCGGAATACCAAAAGCCTTCGCCGAAGCTGTCACAAGCTCCTTGATTGCAAAAGCACGTGTTTTTACGCCATTTCCACCAGCACTATCAATGCCGGTTTTCGCCGCCCGAATAATATCGGAAACAATTTCCATATCAGTTCGGGAAATGTCATACCCCTCGATCAGGGAAAGCACATCCTTAGCAAACGGGATCTTGCTCAAGGGATTCAGATTGTCCGCAATATTTCCAGACAGAAAAGCATTTAAGTATTCCCAGCCGGATTGCTCCTCGCCGGTTATTCCGACGATTGCAGACATAAACCGTTCCCAATACTTCTTGCCCTCGTCATCGTCTCGCATAGCATCGACAAAGGACTGTGCAACAGCATTTACAACTTCTGTAGCAACAAGGGCTGTGAGTGCTCGGCTCATGCGCTTCAATGCAGCATTTCTCTTTGTCTTTTCCTTCGAGTATCTAAAGTCGTTGTAAGAGCGAAGGAAAATGTTCAACGACATAGTCGGTTCGCCCATAAAGCTCATGGACTGCTGAACAAGAGCATCCCGAGATCTCATGATGTTAGACCGCTGGAGAACACCATCAACGACCTGTGTTTGGTCAATTACCTCCGTGAAAACCTCACGAACTTGTGCAAAAAATGCACTAGTTCCAGGCTTAACGTCCGGGTGTAAACGCTTTACCTCATGCTCACAAGCGTTCCAAATCTTTCCCCAGGTCAAAGCGTCCGCTTTTTCAGCGCCAATGGACAATTTATCGTTGAACTTATCCAGGCCGCTTTTACTGCCAAACAGAAGATCATCAACAGAAAACTGACTGCCGATATCAAAACCACCAATGTCCTTTATTTTGGCAATCGGCGCATATTTTTTCGCCTTTTCCCATCCGTTGCCCTTTGTAACACCACCAAAAAGTCCGGCTGTAAGGCTGACCGGGGAAATAACCACATTTGCTCTGACAAACGCAGTAGGCTGCTGGACAACAACACGAATATTACCGCCTACCGCAGCAGCTTTGAAGCGACCGACAGACTTTGCCATCAAAGAACCTGCCGCAGTATCCGGCTTTAGCTTTATGCCGTTCTGGATATCATCCATAAGGTTCTTCCAGTAGTCAAGAGCCGCTTTTCCGCCGCCCTTTTTCTCAATAATACCCTTGACAGTTTTTCCAGTCGGCTTTCCTTCAATACGGAAACGGAAGTTGAAAACTCTGTTAGCGTCCTCCATAGGAGCAAGCCAAACGGAATAATCTAACATATCGGCAACGTGGCGGGAGAAGTTTTCAAAAGCACCTGAAATATCAACCGCATTTCCAGCGTGGGGCACTGTGTTTTTCGCAATGCTAATGTTTTTGATCGACCTAACATTTCCACTTGACTTTTCCGCTGTGGAAATAGTGGCTTCTGCGGAAGTATGAATAGGCCAATAGTCCTCGCCGGTGAACTTCTTATAGCCGAATACCTTCATGCTTGCCTCGTTGCCCATGTCGGCAAGCCTACCCGCTGTGAGCTTCTGGAGCTTATCTGCAATGGCTATTTCCTCTTCTGTAAGGTTAGAGAAAATCTGCGAAATATCTTCGACAGAAAGGCGGATAGCATCAGTTCCACGCTTGATCTTTTTGGGCTTGACCTCCGGCTGGTGGATACCCTCTGTCAGGATATGGCCCTGGCCCTGCTCTCTCTTGAACAGGTTATAAAGGTCCATAGCCTGGTCAGCAGTTAAGGTTATTTCTTCGCCAGAAGTAGTAGTGATGGTAGGCAAAACCTTATTACGAAGCTCTTTTGCCTTTTCCTCTGAGACGATCTTGTGAACATCATCGGCAATCTCTGTTAGATATACTGACTGTTTATCTTGAGCATTTCGGAGCATATGGTACATGTCCATACCAGCTTTCCCGTAATGGGAAAAGAAAGTGTACGGATTTTCTACATCAAGAACAGCGGAGGAAAGGAAGTTATCTTTCCTATCTCCTGTGCCAAAAGTTCCAGTAGAAAAATCGTTCGCCCAATCAGAGATTTCTTTGTATTTCTCTGTTGCAACAGTCCTGTTTATGGTCTTGATAGCATTTTCAACAGACCGAATGACTGACCAAATGTTTTTCAACTCTTCGACGCTCATTTCGTCAATAAGCTTATCCTTCATTGCTACGACCTGGTCAAAAAGTCCGACCTCTGCGCCATCTCCTAAAAGATCTTGATCGATGACCATTGCAGTATCGTCATTGGTGGCGATTTCTCTATACTTCTTTTGTAGTTCGCGGAAAGCCTCTGTCCTCTTTGTTGGAGTAGCCCCCTCTGTTCCAGGAGCTACCCTCTTATTCCCATCCTTGCCAAAGTAAACCTCGTATTTGCTTTCTTGGTTTATTGCCTCAAGGACTTTTGCAACAGAAGTCTTAAGCTGTTCTGGGATATGCTGATTGTCAGAGGGAGAAAGGATCTTTTTTGAGAGCTTCTTTGTGTGCCGGAAAATCTTACCACGCAACTCCCTAGCCTTTGCTTTTTCGCGCTTCTTTGCATCAGAAGTTTTATGCTGCTCTTTAGCCTGATTCTTGCTCTTTTCAAGGCGCTCAGCAGCCTCAGCTCGAAGTTTATCCAACCTTTCCTTTCCGACCCGCTTTTCCTTTGCAAGCAAGCGGCCTTGAGCCATTCTTTCAGCAAGAACGGTATCCTCAACAGCCTTTTTGCCCTGGATCTTCTCCATAGCAAGTTTCTTTGCGGCCTTGTCCGCCATAGTGGGAGCGGCCTGAGGAACTTCAAAGAAAGTCTCCAAGATATCGTTTCTGATATCCAAAGCGGCTTCTCTTGCATAACCAGAAAATGGATTGACCTTTGCGCTTTCTTTTGCTGTGTATGCAGCCTCAGAAAGCTGCAAAAGCTGATCCGCCGGATTGACAATGCTATCCGGGAACAGATTGGGCCAAAGTTCACTATAAGCCTCATATATGCGGTCAATGTTGGTTTTTCCGTCTGTGGAATTTTTCAGCGTGAGCCGTCCAAAGTTCGCCTTTCTCCATTCGCCGTAGTCTGGAATATTGCTCTTGATATCATCAGTGATATAAAGAGGAGTGTTTCTAAGCTCTTTTGCAAGCTCAACCGCTTCATTATCCACTTCTACAGCGGAGGAGACAATATCCTCCGCAATCTTCTGGGCCAGATCTTGTGCATCGGTATACGAGAAGTTTTCGCCCTGCGCTGCAATGTAGTCATAAAGGCTCTGCAATTCAGAGGAAACATCATCAACATTCAGTTCTGCACCGTACCGGCTGATGATTTCTTTTGCTGCTTTCTTAACCTCGGCCTTATTCGTGGTGGGGACCTTAGTTACCTTTGTTTCACGGCGGTACTTTTCCACACGCTCCTTTAGACGCTCGTTTTCGCGCTCCAGCTCACGAAGCCGCTTTATCGTCTGGTCAGTCTCTTTTAGGGAGTATTTCTCTGAACCATCCTCTTCTGGGGCTTCTCTAATAGTTTCTGCCATTTCTTCGCCCTTCCGAAGTGCTTCTTCCCAGGATTTAGCAGCAGTCTCCAGCTGGTCCCTTGTAATACCATAGGCATCCAAAGCGGCACGGTCTTGACCCTCTTTTGAGAAAATGCGTTTGATTTTCTCCAGAAAGTCTTTCACACTGTCCAAGAGCTTTTCTGCAATAGTCCGATTCTTGCGGATAAGCTGCTTGAATGTTTCCGTGTTTTCTACAAGGATCCTTGTATAGTCTGCGGATACCTCGTCCATTGCCTCCTCGATAGACAGTTCCTGCCCTGTCTGTCTGCGGTAGCTTTCCTGATACTCATCGACAATGTTTTCAAGCCCCCGGATACTGGACATAGTTTGAACAGCATAATCTCTATACTCCTTGTACTGACGGGGAGCAAGCTCCTGGAGCCTATGGGTGATCTCATGAAACGCCACGACCTCAACGGGGTTAGTTGCGTCAGAAGCAATAACGATCTGACCGTTTTTGTACCATCCGTTTTCCCCGGCATCGCCTGTGGCTTCGCCGATACGGATAGAAGTTCCTGTTGCTTTACCAAGGGAATCCAAAAGTGCAGAGGTTTTTTTGTTCACTTTTGTAACAGAGTTTTTGGCATCAAAGCCGGGAGCCGCAGACTTGACGGTGTTCTTTGTAGCAGCATATGCCTTCTCCAAGCTATTGGCGGCGTCCATAGTACCAGCAATATACGCAGCAGAGGCAATTTCAGCCGGGATATTACCTTGAACATCATTGATATTACGCCCAGTCAAACCGGCCTTGTAAAAAGCATTAAATCCGGGGTAATAGTCCCTGTTGTTTTGCTGCTCTTCGGTGTAGTTTTCCATAGCAGACTTCTTGCCCTCTGCCCCGAAAAAGTCCGTCAGTTTGTCCATAGATCGAACAGCATCAGTTCTAGTGTCTGTATGGGGACGCTGTGCGCTCTCTACGCCGTTTTCTTTTGCTCTGGGTACTTCCAAAACGGCCTCTACTGAATCAGTTCCTGCGGCCTTATTTGCGGCCTCACGAAGAAGCTCCGCTCCGCTGGTTTTTGGTGCCTCTTTCAAGAAGTCAATGTTACCGCCCTCTGTGGCATAGTCTACCAGCAGTTGGCCTCTGTTGATATCGCTATCAGCCGCTGCACCGCTCTTGATATCCTGGGCGAGCTTTCCCGCCGCAGAATCCGGACCAAGAGCAAGAGCGTTCTCGACCAGTTGTGCAGACTTCCCGGAAGTCTGAATGGCACGGCCCGTCTTTCCGAGATCAACATCGTTTGCGGAAAGGTGTCCTCCCTCAATAAGTCCGGCAGTTGTAAAACCGAGAAGGAAGGAATAAGCGGCCTCCTCCGTGAACAGCTTGAAGTCGTTGTTTTCATCAAGCATAATGTTTCTGAAAACCGGATCCAAGATTTCCTGTGTATACTCTTCCAGGCCCTCACCAAAAGCATGAATACCGATATCAGCAGCCACACGACCCGCAGCGCTACGAATCTTCCTAACAGCGGCCTCCGCTGTTTTACCAGTCAGTTTTCCGCCAAGGCCGGACAAACCGCCGAGGACGTACTGCAATCCGGCTTCACTTGAGCCATTCAAAGCAGCATACCCGCGGGCCTGATCAGGTGAGTATCCTTCCCCAGTATACGGGTTATAAATAGTCTGCTGGTATGTGTTACCGCCAGCAGAACCACCCATTGAAAGAGCGCCGACACCTTCAGCAACAGCGGAGGGAACTCCGGCAGTTCCAAGAAAAGCTGCCATTGCAAGGTTAGGGACCTGGTTTGCAATAGTCGTTATTGTATCATATCCGACCTGCCCCAGACTGTTTCCCAGGATACTAGGGCCGGTGTCCTTCAAGTCCTCACGGATAATAGCAGAGCCTACCTGAGTAGGGCTTGTAGGAATACGGTCATAACTGAGTGCCTGTCTCCAGCCCTGTATATACTTGTCAAGTCCTGCATCTATTCCGTAAAGAACAGCGGATCCAGCATACCCAAGGCCGGACCTATCAGTTACCTGTTTTGCCTTATATGCTCCGTACCTTTGATTTAGAAGCTCCTCCATATCATCAAGGTACTGGTCCGCCGCTCTATCACCCTGCCTTGCCCGAATGTAGTTGTAAACCATTTCTTCATCCGGGGTAAGGAAATTATACGCAGCTTTCATGCCACGATCCGGGTTCGGCTGTTCGGAAATAATGTCAAAGTTCTTTCTGGAGAACTGGACTTTACTTCCGGGCATAGCAGCACCCGTCAAGGCTGCCTCCTTATAGTGTGGGTCATAGCTATAATCAGAGTACCGGGAAAAGCGTTTCAGAAGATTCTCCTGTTCCTTCTCCCAACTCTTTGCCCTACGCTCTTTCTGCTGGCGTTCCCAGGCTACTCTTGGGTGTTCTGCCCTAGGCTCGTTGCTGGGCTTGTATCTGTCCGCCATTTCATTGGCCCATTTTGGAGACTGGCTCCTAGCCTTATCGGATAGCTCCTGTCGTCTACGGCGTTCCTGTGTTGTGGCAAGGTATTTTTTTTGATTTACGAAAGGAGAGGCCGGTTCCCCGGTGATAGGGGTTGAAAGCACGTCCCTTGATACACTGGTAGTGTTGCGCTGGACCTCTTCGGGATATTCTCTTTTCTTCCTTGCATTGTGCTGTGCAAGGAGCTTGTCTCCGTATGCCATGAAACTTACCTCCTGTTAAAAGCGTTCATTCCTGCGTTAAAGCCAAATCCTCCGCCGGGATTTCGTCTGTATTTCAATTTCCCCTCCTCAACATATTCAATGACCTCTCCGCTCTTGATCTTAGCTGCAAGGGCATCTTCATCAATGGGGCCATAGCCAAGAGCGAGGATAGAGCCCATATCGACAGAAGAGGCGTCTCCGCCCTTACCACTCTGATCATCGCCACCTCCCCACGGCTGGCCGTACCAGTATTCATAAGCGGCAAGAGTGGATTCGTTCACAAGGCCGTCTTGCAAGGCTTTCAGTGTCTGGGACGCAGTAAGCCTGGGCTTGCTGGAGCTGGAGCCTCTGCCGCCTCCGCCGTCTCTTCCGCTACCTCTGCTAGGCTTTGCCTGTTGCTTTGCATATGCGGCATTAAGCATCTTTATGTCGCTGTCAGAATATCCAAGTGCCTTAAAGCCGGAATAGTCTCCAGCCGAAGCAAGGAGCTTCGCCCTCTGGAGATCGAAGTCGTACTGTCTGTCTTTCTCCGCCTGCTGACGATTGTACGCCATTTCATCAGCATATCTTCTGTCGTCGATGGTGTCCCTGTATGAGCCGTAGGCAAAGCCTCTGTCAGTGTTGTACTGGCCTAGGGTGTCTCTGAACTTGCCGTAGTCTCCGGCTTCAAGCTGCTGCAAGAGATCCATGTTCCTGCGCTGCTCAATGCCCTGGTCCATATACATCTGGTAGGCGATCTGCTGAAGCTCCGGAATCTTGTCCGCCATTTTAGAGGCGTAGTAGTCTCCGGCCTGTGATGCCGCTGTCATAGCCGCTGTGGACGGCATACCTCCAGTCATAGCCGCAGCCTGGGCGAGGGTGTTCTCTGTTGCCCTCTGCCCCTCTCTTGCATACTGCTTGCTATATGCTGCATAGCTGGGATCTGTTTCAGGGTTATAACTGAAAGCTGGTCGGTTCATGATCTGGCCCATAAGGGCGTTGATCTGGTTCTGGTATCGGTTCACATACTGAGGAGCCTCTTTGTAACTAAAGCCTCCACCATATCCGCCTGCACCACCATAACCGCCCTGACCATACCCGCCGCCCCAGGGAAGATACTGTGATCCATCAGAGCCGCCGCTATAGTTATACTTTGACCGAATGGCCTCTGCCTCACGGTGAGCGGCCTCCTGTCCGGCCTTATCGCCTCTGTCTCTTGCGTCATACCACCGATTCTGCGCCGCTTCAATAGCGGTCCTGTCCGGATCTGCGGCACCGACCATTCCTGCATAATCGTTTCCGCTTCTATCAATGGGGATATATCCGGGGTCCCTTCTTTCCCAAGGTTTTCTATACATTATCGTTCACTCCCTCTATAAAAGATTTGGGCGAGGCAATACAGTTCCCAGGGGCCGTCTGCCTCAAATCGGAGCTTGTAATGGTCACACCGCCGGATAGGAACAGGAAACTCGAATGTTTGCATGACTTCCGAGGTCATGTCTTTGCAAGGTTCCCACTCCGGCCCACTGTCGTATTTTATGCTTGCCTTGATGGTCACACCAGGCTCTGCCTTTATTCTTGCCATAAGCTGCATTGGGTACTTCTTTGCCGGATTCATCCATGTATATTCGCCTGTCTCTACCATGGAGTGGAAGTTAGGCTCCTCCTGCGCCCCGGAAGTCGTGAATAGTGCAGACCCAAGATAGAACAGGTCCCCTGTTTTTGACAGGGAAAGAAGTCCTCCGTCAAAGGCCGTTTGCAGGACTTCTAAGCCGTCCTCCTTAAACCACATAGAAAGTCTCTGGTCGTAGACAAAAACGGCGTGTGTGCCGTCCTTTCGGTCCATAGAGCAATAGTAACGCCCTCCATCACTACCAGCAACTGACTTTATAAACGGGATAACACCCAGGTCCTCAGAAACAGGAACAGGCATACCACCATTATACGCCACAACGCCAGCACGGGACAAGTAGTATAGCGTTTCCCCAGCAATAGCAAGGCTCTTGCTGGACCCAGCAAGTACGCCTAGTGTGGCAGATCCCATAGCCTGATAAGTGTTCGGTTTCTCTCCATAGACTTTGTAGACATGATCCTCCTTGAAGAAGATCGGAAAGCCCTTGTAGGAGAAACACGCCGTAAAGTCACCAGAGGATCCGACATCAACACTCCAGCTATCCGAAGCAAGGCCGTCAAAGACATTCCAGTTTGTTGGATCTCCCAGCTTGCAAGCATAGATGGTGTCTGCCTTACAGCCCCATAGGCGGTTATCGTTGGAACAGATAAAGTCCATATCCGGGACAGACCTCTTGAGAGTAACACTTCCGCTTTCAGTGACGGCCTTTTTGAAGGTGTTCTCGTAGAATCTCAAGGTTTTTTTGTCCTCGCTGATCTCCCGAATGATAGGCGTTTTGTTATGCTCCTTAACGCTTGCTTCGCTGATGGTCACAGCATCACCAGCCTTAAATGGGAACGGAGCTCCTGTGGTAGTTATGGTGTTTAGCTTTGCCGCAACACCAGCATACTCACCGTCTCCAAACTTCATCCCTGTAGCGGAATAACTTTCCTCCAGCGGCTCAAGTTTCTTTGTGTCCATGTTGTAGAGGACCTTATCCGGGAAAATAATTACTCTATGGCCGAGAGAAGAAAAAACCTTTTCCGAATCGGAAACAGTTCCAATGTTCTCCCCGTTCAGTTTCAAGTCTGTTCCATCTACAGTGAAAAGGCCATCGTGGGCAAAAATGCCGTTGGGCTTTGCCAATTTAGGCAATGTGTACCGCTTGGGGCGGCTGGAGGCAACGGGGAATTTGTAGCCGGACATATTTTCCATGTCGTAAAATTCTCCGTCCCTGGCCCCGTCCTTATGAATAAGACCTCCGAAGTTAGTCTGTATCTCTCTTTGCGAGTTCTCCCGGTACTGAAGTTTGGGCAGCATTGGCGTTCTCCTCCTTTTCTGCGATTTGTTTTGCGGTCATAACAGCCTCCATTGCCCTGCCGAGTGTAATCACAGCTGGGCCGCTCACGTTGAGCTGACACAGGCTGAAAAGAGCCTGTTCAAGATTCTTTTTCAGTTCTTCAGTGTTCATTCTGTCCTCCTAATTTCCTCTTTTCCAGCCGCCCCAATAGACATATGCGGCGGACGGCCTCCATCCACCATTAAACCACACATACGGCGTTGCTTTCTGTCCTGCAAAGTTTCCACCGATCCTTACAGACCCACCAGAGCCGGGAGGAGGGGCAGGGCCTCCGCCAAGACCATCCCCAGGGCCTGGCTGCCCTGTCATGATAAAGTCTCTTGCACCAACAAATCCAGGACTTCCAGAAACAGCACCGTTTGAGGAATACATGACATTTACAGTATATCGGCCCGGGGATAGTGGCCCAAATCTTCCTGTGACAGGCATCTGTCCCTGGGGCGGCACATAGTCCCAGCGGTCAAAGATGGCTGCTCCGCCTTGGGCTGGGCGTATAAACGTCCGCACATGGGGATATTGTGGCGTTGTCCATATCTGAATATAAACACCGTCAGCCTCTCTGGATGGTATATCGTATTGCAAAGGCCCCATGATTTACCCTCCAATCAGAAAGAACACTTGACCGTCTATCCCTCTAGGCGGAAGCTGTGTCCCATATACCTCTCTGTTGACTACAAAAGCTCCACCAATCTGCACTCGTGGTACGCCATTGTCGGATCCAGAGGAAACCATAAGCGAGGCTCTTCTTGCTGCATTCAAAAAGATATTGCCCTGTGTCGATCCAACCTCAACAGCTCCGCCATAGAAACCCACCTTTGCAAGACTGGTCTGACCACTTTCCGCTGTTATCTGCCCGACAGTATACCCGCTGCTGTTTTTGATATCAACAGCATCAGTATATCCACCGGTATACAGATTCGGATTCTGACCATAGATGTTTTTGACAAACAGGTTATCAGTGACCACACGACCGCCGGAAACCATCGTTTGACCGCCGGGGCCTGTAACAAACAGGCCGCTGGTGTTGACTTGGAACTGTTGCCACTCTCCGTTTAGGTTACTCGCCAAAATAGACGCACCATCCGCCGTCTGCTGTACCACAGTCAACCGACCATCCAGGGACTGCACAGAAGATTGCAGTCCCTGGGAAGTCGCTGTAAGGCTTGTGATATTCCCGGAGTTATCCGATATCTGCGCCTGCAAGCCTTGGGCGGTTATGTCAAGCTGGTTTTTCCACCCTTTTTCTGCGTCCTCAAGCTGGATCCTCAAAGGTTCTCTGATGATTTTTACCAGCCCATCAAGTTCTTTGTCGTTGAAGTTGTCCGGGCCAAGGTTTGCCATAAGATAGCGCAGTTCTTCCAGAAGCATATACTGGTAGTCTACAAGGACGTTTATTTTTTTGTCGTCTGCCATTCCTGCCAGATTAGGGAAACTGGTGTCTACAGACAAAAGTCCTCCTGCCACGGGTTCACCTTCTTTCAGTCTTGCTTATTTGTCCAGCCGCATTTCTGACAAACGCTGATATCAGTGTTCGGGTTCCATTCGATGCTTGTACTCCCCTTTGCACCGCAGTTCGGGCAGGAATCAGGAGGGCCGGACTTTTTGGTTGATTTCCTTGTTTTTTTTGACGTTTTAAGTGGGGCGGTTTCCCCATCATACTCCCAGCCATTTTCAGCAAGGATCAGTTTGACCTCGCTGACAAGGTTCTTCGGTACGCTCTCGATGGTGCGCAAGCCCTTATGAACCAATTCGGCGTATATCTTAGCCATAGTTTACCTCCCTGTCATCGTAGTCTCGTACAGATCTGCAAGGGCAAGCTGTAGATCTGTGATCTGTCCCCGCAGCACGTCCGGGTCGGACTGCCGCAACTCCTCCAGGTGTTGCTTATAGCCCTGCTCACCCATGCGGACGATCTCCATAGCGGTATCATAGGGCGTATTGTTGGGGGCCACGTCAATACCATCGATCCACTCGTCCTTTGTGGTATCGAGCTTTGTAGCAGTACCGCCGTATACTTGCACAAGTGCATCGGCTTCTTGTTTGTCTTTGGCGTAGTCCGTTATAGGTGTCCCACCAACCACATACTCAATGCGATACCGCAGGAGCTGGATGATGGTGCCTTTTACTCTGATCTGCATAGCATCCTCCTTAGTATTTATTGTTTGCAATCAGGCTACCTGTGCCCTTGTCAACTGGAGCCTTGCCCATGCAGTTGTTGCCAACGACTATGTTGTTGCTGCCAGAGACCTCTATTGTGTTTTGGCTGGAACTATAATCGGACGGCTGGCCTGTGCCTCTGAAACAGATATTTCCTGTGATGATGCCGTTATTTCCGCTTTGGTTCTTAATACCGTATGCGGAATTGTTTAGAAAACGATTGTTGCTGACGATGGTATTTTCACAGTAACCGCTAAAAATGTAAACACCATAGTAATTGTTGCTACTGGTGTTTCCGATGATGGTGTTATTGATTCTTCCATCGATAAAAATACCACGATTGTTGCCGCTGCATGTGTTGCCTGTGATGGTATTGTTGTCGCTGCTGATGTTAATGCCGTCGCTGCCTGTATAACTCGCATTATTTCCATCACACATCAAAGATGTAACTGTGCAATTATCCTTTGTGATTTTGATGATCGCAAATGAGTTAGCCATTGCCTTGAGCACGGTCGCCGCTCCATTGCCGCTCAACTTGGTATTGGCCTTGTTGACCTCAATGTTTGCCGTGATATTGTACGTTCCATCCAGGATCCGTACCTCGCCGCCCCCGGCGGGGAGGGCCTGGATCGCGGCGTTGATCTCCACCTGGTCGTCGGTGCCGTTGCAGAGGTAGTCGCAGTCCGCCGCCGTCCACCCGGCGGTGGAGGTGCCCACCACGAAGCGGGCGGTACGCTTGCCACCACCAGCGGGAGCGGGGTCGCCCTTGTCTCCCTTGGGGCCTTGCGGAATGGCGAAATCGAAGATAGGGGCGGTATCAGGACTTCCGGCCCTCCGGGTGACAGTAGCCTTTGATCCTGGCGCTCCTGTTGTTGTCGTACCGGCCTGAACGTTGGGGGTCACTCCGTTCTCTCCGGGCGCTCCGGCGGGTCCGGCTTTGCCAGCAGGTCCCTCTGGACCAATGCCGCCTGTTTCTCCCTTGGGGCCGGGAGGTCCTTGGATACCCTGTTCTCCCGGCTCTCCCTTAGGACCTACAGGACCCTCTGGGCCAGCAGGTCCCTGTATTGCGCCGTTGTCCTTCCAGTCGTTCAGCACACCGTCAAAGATGTAGATCGGGTACGGCGCAGAAGTTCCAACTCCGTATGCGTCTCCCGGCTTTGGGGCAGTCTGTGCGGCTTTTAGAGCCTCCAGAGTGTCATAGTACCCCAGGATCCTAAAGTCCTTTCCTGGGTCGCCCTTGTCTCCCTTGGGGCCAGCCTTTCCTGCTGGGCCTGTTTTACCTATCGGGCCCTGTTCTCCTGGATCACCTTTTTCTCCGGTGGGTCCAGCGGGGCCTGGCTCTCCCTTAGGACCAGGCTCACCCTTGGGACCGGGATCGCCATGAGGTCCCTGTAGTCCAGCGTCCCCCTTGGGGATGGTAAAATTAAGCGTGACCACGCCCTCGGGAGAAATGGTCTTTTCCACCGTGGCGGAAGTGCCAGAATCGCCTGTCTTGGCAGCTACGCCCATGTTTTCAATGGCGGTCTTTGCCTTTTCCGCTGCTTCCTTAACCGCAGTTACCTCTTTGATGGTAGCGGTAACAACATTTCCTTGCAGTTCATCCAGGGAGGCAAGGTCTTTCCACGTCTGTTCTCCAACATAACGCCACTGTAGGGCATTTTGGGCGTTATCATACTGGATCTCGATAGACTTGCCTCGAATAGATTCAAGCCAATCCTGCTCTGTGCCGACAAAGCCGTGCTTAACAGCTACAGCATAGGCGGAAAGGAAATACCAGAGCTTGTCTTTTCCGTTTTCCGTGGTTAGTACAGTGACCAGATTTTCCGTCTTTACCGGGAGCTGTGTCCGGGCGAGGTGTCTCTTATACTCCCCTAGCTTTGTCTCGAACATTTGATTGCTGTTGTTGTACCTGTCATACTCTGCGTGGGTGTAGTATGTCATGGATTCAAGGTACAGGGGATAGATCTCATCCCAGGGGAAAGGCACAAGAAGTTCTGCGTTAAGGTCTGCATCTGCTCTATATGGTTTCCATGTTTCGCCATGGTAAAACTCAAGCATGAGTTTACCGTCAAGCTCTGAAAGCCAGCGAATCAAGATAGCGTCAGATACAACGCTACCTGTCAAATCTTTTGCGACCTGAACAGCGTCTTTTATAAGCATTTTATTTCACTCCTTTTCTTGATATATAAAAGCGGCGCAGCGGCGGCAAGGGAAACACCCTCCCGACGCTACGCCGTGTCATAGCCGTAATCTTGTATCGCGGTTTGTATTGACTTTACAGGTTGTTCTTCTTCTCCACCATACGATAGTTCTCAGATTCGTGCTGGATGAAGTCCGCAGTCTTGTTGTCCTGCTCCATGGACTGCTTCAGGATCTCATAGACCGGACGGGGCAGCTTGACGGGAACACCACGCTTGATGATATAGCTCTTGCCATTGTAGCCGACGAAAACATCGTCATTGTACTTGCCGCTATCCTTAAAAAGGATATATTCGACAAGGTCGTTGCTCTTTGTTGCCATAATTATTCCTCCTGTATGAAATAAAGGGGCGGTTTTCCCGCCCCTTTTTTGTCTTAGGCGGTCACATCGGGCTCAATGCCGTCTGTGCTGTCAAAACTGGAACAGCTCTCGATACGAATCATGTACTGCTCAACCAGCCGTTCGGCGGTCTTGGTAAGTTTCCAGCCAACGGTAGCTCTCTGGTTGAGGGGGTCAGCCGTGCCAGCGGAACCCAACTGCTTGACAAAGTGCTGGAGGCCGCCGCCCTCGATCTCGGTTACGCCATAAGCGTCCGCGCCAAAGATCATTGTTGCATATACGCCACGGGTAGCGCCGCCCTCGCCTTTCTTGAAGGTCTTAGCCTCGGAGTTCTCCACAAAGCGAACACCGGCAATCCGACCGATCTCGCCGTCGTACCAGTCCTTGGGGTCGTAGTCCTTGACCTTCTCCCACATGGGATCGTCCATCAGGTCATAGGACACATCGGGATGGATGATAGCCACATAGCTGTCGCCGATCTTTTCAGCGTGCATGAGCTTCAGGAATCGGACAGCCTTGCGAATGTCCTTGACGGTCAGCTTGTCGGCAGCAGTCAGGGCGGATCTGCCCTCCTTTCCGCCGGCATACATGACGTTAGTACCACCAGCCAGGACTTCTCTGGTAATGGTATCAGAGGTGCGGCCAGCCTGACCAGCCAGCAGCTTTGTGGCCTGCACGATGTTGTTGTCGATAGCGGTGAGGATCAGCATATCAGAGATCTCGACATAGCCGCCGTACTGCTTGACCTCAGATGTGATAACGCTCATCTTTAGCTTCTGACCATCAGGCGTAACACCTTCCGTCAGGGGCGTGGTAATGGTGGGCAGACTGTCGTACTTGCGGAACTCGATCTGCTTGCCGCCGTTCTTGGGGATAGGGTGCTTCTGAGCAAACTGGTCATGGACCAGTTTAGGCTCAGCAAGGTCGATCAGGTAGTCGCTGTAGTAGGTCTTCATCTCATTGCTGAGATTAGAATCCGTGGTGACGTTGGTGTTTCCTGCAAACAGATTCAGGATCACAGGAAACAGAATGTAATTGCTGTTCATGAAAATCTCCCTTCTTGGTTAGCCTAAAAAGAGATTACCTCTCCTCTTTCGGCTCTTCTTGCGATTTCCGCCCGGTCCTTTTTGGACAGTTTGGAAACGTCATCTTTTACGGTAAAGGCACTCTGGGAGCTTGTGCCGTTTTCTGTGGGGCGCTGTCCCTTTGCCCGGATATTGTCAACGACCCGTTTCTCTGCGGCCTGCGCCGCCTGGGTAGTTGCCGCCTCCGTCAGCTCGTCCATGTGAATCAGTCTGTAGGCGTGTTCGACCGGGACATTTGCCTGTAATAGGCGCAGGAAGTCGGGATTCTGGGCTTCTGTGGCAAGGTCAAAGCTGGGATAGCGTGGGGCCATAGCCTCCGCCTCAGAGTACCACTGCTGTAACTGGTTTTCCGCCTGCTGACGGTTTGCCTGCTGTCTGCGGATCTCCTCAAGTTCCTCGTGCTCCTGCTGATACTGGCGATACTGGCGGTACTGATCGACCGTCATACCGGCCTCTTCTGCCGCTGCCTCCCAGATAGAGCTATCCTGGTCCAGGGCCTTTGCAAGGGCCTCCATATCGTCACCATTGATACCGTATCGGCCCATAAGCATCTTCATGATGGGAGCCTGCTTCTTAAGCTGCTCCTCCATGCCCTTAGTCTCCTTAAAACGGCGGTCAATGATCCTCTGGGTGTCCTTGGTATACTCGTCCTTGTATTCTCCTCGGATAAGCTCCTGATAGGCTTTCTGCCTATCTTCCAGAGTGTTGGACGTGGTCTGCGTCTCTGCGTTTTCCATGTCCGGCTTGTTGGTGGTTGTCGTGGTGTCTCCCCCGGCGGCGGGGACGTTGCTTTCCGGCTGCTTGCCAAAGCGCACAGAATCATATTCGCCCGATTTGCCCTTGCGGGTGTACTTGACAGGCTCCGCTTTTGTTTCGCCCGCTCCAGAATCTGCCCCTTCCGCCGCTCCTGCGGTAGCAGTTCCAGCACCAGAGCCAGAACCAGCACCACCAGCGGCCCCACCGTCAAAAAGGCAAAGATCCAGGTCAAAAAGGAAAAAATCGCTCATTTGCTCCTCCAGTCTCGCGGGAGTATCGCCCCCGTGTGTCGCCTCTCACGCCCAGGGCGCTCAGTTTGTGGGACAGGTATTGTAACTGAGCGCCCCTTTGGTGGGAGGAGGATGATTTAATACTATACTAAAACATAGCCGATCTACCCCGGAAAAATGAAATTATTCTTCGGCTATCTCGACCATGAGATAGTTTTTATGCGTTGCGGCGATCTGTAACAGGCCAATAGCCGCCGCCCGGAACACTTCATAGGTTTTATCGTCTCCACCAGCGGAAATATGCGCACAGCCGCTGGAAAGCTCTATAACAGGGTCCTCTCTTGTATGTTCTGCGCTGTTTTTAAGCCAACCAGCGAGTGTATAGGAGATAGCAGAAACAGCAGCGCATACTTCCGGGCTGCCCGTTGCATGGCCCTCTACGGTGTAGTATTGTCTTTCCCTGCTCAAAAAGATAGTTGCTTCTGTCATTTCTACCTCGCTTATTTAGGCATAGCCGCATTAGATGCCTTGCTCATGTCAGTGTTTGTCGCCGCCACAATTCTTTGTGCGTAGGGTGTTTTTGGAGTCTGCGCCTCCATGATGGTATCATTGACGGTTTGGCCACCTCCTGGAGCTTTCTGCGGCTCTGTGGGTGCTGGTGCTCCTTGCATAGGTGCAGCAACACCCATATTCATCCCGGTAGTCGCCTGGATTATTGCCGCCATCTGGTCCATTTGCTGGCTCATTTGCTGACACATATTCAGAAGCGTTTGACCCTGGCGGACATACTCAACGACCTTGTCCTTGCCCTCAAAGTCCATCATTTCAAGCGCACCCTGCGCCTCCTGCGCCCGGTTCGGGTCAAAGAATCCCAGCCCATACAGCTCCTTTGAACGCTCGTTTTGCTCCATGCGGCTGAAAGGATTCCGCTTCTGCGCCTTGATCTTGAGATCAAAGATAGGCTTGCGATACATAGGTATACCGTCTGTAGTCAAGCCCACCTCCTGCTCCTTAATTCCCGCATTTGACATTTCCACGAACGAATAGTCTCCGGGCTGGTCCCCGGTGATACGGAAGGAGCGGGCCTCGTCGTAAAACTGGCGCATAAGCTCGATACACAGCGTAGCTATCTGCGTAAAGGCCCGGTAAGAGCTTGAGATCATGTCACGGCTGACCTTGTTTCCTGCCTCCTGTAGTGCAGCAATAGCCGCCGCAGCGGTCACACCAGGGGCGGAGCCGCCGGAAGAAATGTCACGGTTCGACGCAGTATCTTTCATTTCTTCGATCTTGAGTTGCAGGATATCAAGATATGTGTGGTCAAGCTGGCTCTTGGGTATCTCTCGTATGTGTGAATCGTCAAGTTTGCTCTCACAATCCACAATGTCGTATGTCTGCCAGTCCTCAAACTGTTCCTTGTTGATACCTGTATTCGTTCCCATGAGGTAGCGCTGCCTCATGTTGCGCTCCAGGCTCTCCAGGATATCGGCGTATAGCTGGTCGATATACATTTGAGGATCCCGACAGATAGAGATATACCCGAAGCCTGTCGGCGTGCCCTTTTGCGGGTACAGCACGTCAAACACAACTGGGTACATACCATGAGCATACCAGCCCACATCTTTGTATTGCGGATCATTTTCGGACGCAAAAAGCACTTTCCCGCCCGCAAACTTGCAATACTGGAGAACTTCCCGCCCGTCAGGTGCTGATACTTTGTAGTACCAATCGACGACCATAATTTTTTCTGAGAGATCCACATCGTCGTTGTACAGGTACTTTTTGAGCTCAACGGCATCCCCAGAAAGCTGCCCAGCGTACTGAGGATAGGCTTTATCCATGATATCCTCGTCCACCAACTCCACCCAGAACAGGTTACGGCTCTTCTGGATATCCGTCACACCAGGCTCCCAGAACAGCTTTAGGATATCAACGTCCTTTATGCAGATATCTCCCAAGCCATTCTCGGCGCTTGGATCCCAAAGAACTGCATATGGGGCCGTGCCGTGCTTAAGTTTCTCCCACCAGTCATTAGAATATGTCTGCTCGTACTTGTTGCGCTCCAGAACAACAGGGAGAACAGAAGAAAGTGTTTTTGCGCTCTCATCGTCGCTCCTCTCACGGGGAAGGACAACGGGCTCCGGGTAGTTGTCCATTGCGTCAGCGTGTTTATTTGCAACTGCATTGAATAACCATGCACTTACAGGCTTCGGCGATACTGTGCCGCCGCTGTCCTTTTTGCCAATACTTTCCCAGTGACGGCCTTCCCACCACAGCTCTTCATCAACCACTCGGCTTTCAAGGTTTGCTTTGCCCTCTTTGTACTTTTGCAGGATCTCAGCGGCCTTTTTGACTTCCTTTTCTGTGATCCTTGGTTCGTCTCCCGGCTCAGTAAGCAATGCCGCCGCTGCCCTGCTGTCCATGGGCTCGTTCTCGTTGTTTACCTCAGCCCCGGGCATACCAGCGGCAAACTCAGACGCGTCTTTCTTTTTCTTCATGGTGTCACATCCTCCTAAAGTACTCATACCTGTCGTATACAGGCTCGTCGTCGTCCAGCGGGCTGTAGGGCTTTACAGGCTTTGCAATGGCCTCCCGGGGTGCTATGGGATTTTCCATGCAGACATAGCGCAGCTCGTCATAGATATGGTCCTCTCCGTCCGTATCCACATCTTCCACGTCCGCTTTGTCATACACAAGGGCCGGAACAGTCCTGATAAAGTGCTTGCAGCCGGAAAACACATACAGCATAGGCACACCATCCTCATCAAACGCTAATCGGTGGTGTACTTGCATCTTACCGTTGATCCGATTGTGGTCGCCCTTGTCAAAAAAGACCCTCTCACGCTCCATCAAAGAGCCAATACTTTCCCCGCCCTGGGTGCCCCAGATAGCAGGGTCGCCAACTCTGCGTATAGTTTTCCCGGCTAGGTTTGGGTCCTCTTCCTCTATCCGCTTGATCTCTCGGGCCACCTCTGCGGGCTCCAGTTTTAGTCCCTGGTTTGGCGTTCCTGTGCAACCGTAATACTCTCTAAGCCTGTAGAGCCGCCTCTCGTGGTCAACAGCATACCAGCCAACGGAGAAAGGACGACTATAGCCCCAGTCCATAGCGCACCAAATACGCCACGAGCTGGGCACGATAAACGGCGATATGACGTGTGTATGCAGTCTATCCTTGTAGTGCTTGGGGTCGTTGACCCACTCAGAAAACACCTGTCCGCTGAAGCTATCCCAATCGCCATATAGCAGGGCGTTTCGGTCCGCCTCCGGCATTGAGGCAAGCCGCTGGATATACATGGGGTCGTTTTGCAGTAGGGCCGGATTGTCAAAAACGGACGACGGCACAAAGATCCGGCTTTGTCTGCCCTTGTGCTGCTCTCCCTTGTCATCTATCCACTCCACATTATCCCAGATAGTCGTCATAGGCGGGGCGGCAGTGATAAACCGATCCTTGACCCAACCGTGACCAACACCTCCAGGGTTAGCCGTTGCCCTGATATACGTCCTAGTTCCCGGCCCGTTTGGGCGATTACGAGAAAACAAATACATATACTCGTCGGCGGCGAAATGCGTGAGCTCGTCAAACGCGATAAAATCGTATGCTTGACCCTGGTACGCAGTCTTGTCCTTGCTGTGCTGCATGGATCCAAAGATGATTTTAGCACCGCTGGGAAACGTCCATGTATGCTTGCTATCGTTGTATTTTGCATTGGGGTACGCTTGCGGGTAGTAGTTTAGGCTCTTATCTATCAGCTCACGCAACTGAGGGTATGTCTTCCGCAGGATCAGCGCTTTGTAGTACGGGATATGCACCTGTCTCAAAGCCTCTATCACCAATGCGTCAGACTTGCCACCACCAGCGGCCCCGCCATAAAGCGCCTCGTACTCTGGGCGGGCCATAAATACAGCTTGCTTTGCTTGCGGCCTCCAGATCACCTTTCCGGGGCTCATTCCTCCGGCACCTCTACATTTGCTGATACAGCCGGGATCTCCACAACGCCGCCCGTCTGCTCCTCCTCGCTCTTTGCGGGATTATTCAAGCCCAAGTGCCTGCACAGCATTTCTAGAGCCTTTAGCTTATCCACAAGCTTGATTTCATGCTCCTCACCAGTTGCGCCGGTTTTTACTTTGATCGATGCAACAGCCCGCATTTTTTCCATATCAACGGTCGGAGATACTTCGCCTGTTGAGACATTGATGATGTCCGCGATATTAACAAAGGCGATAGTTGCAAGCTCTTTGAGCACACGGTCTGAATCTATTTTCGTCCTTTTTGCCCTTTCTTCCATTAATTCCTGGATTTTTTCAACAATTGCGGGGGATTTGAGCAATCTAGGCCCTGTATTCCGTGCCACATTTTTGGTGTATCCAGCCCTAATAGCTGCTTTGGTAGCATTGAGATCCTTGATATATTCCATGCAGAAAGTCTCTTGCTTTTCGTTCAGGGATCTCTTTTTTTCTTCGCTTTCCATGTTGATTACTCCTCTCGTTTTTGCATTTTAACATCATTGTAGATCACAACAGCTACGAGCAACCCCGGAAAATTAATTTATTTTTTGCCCTGGGTCAAACGTGGGGGGATTAATAGGGGGGCGTATCTCCCTCTCTTTCTTTTTGAGGGGGAAAACGGGAGGAAAACGGGAGGAAGAAGGGGGGATTATAGGGGGGATAATAGAGGTTCGGATATTATGAATGACTTCTATACCATCCATATCCGGCAATCCCAGATCTAAGAGGACAATATCCGGATT
>RCNI01000168.1_pt1 | contig 42453 bp, 45 predicted proteins | sample 2041151 | NCBI WGS metagenome assembly RCNI01 (sample SAMN09708214, study PRJNA481090) | feces metagenome | isolation source: feces | place: Antarctica: Albino Rookery
CCCTATATTCACGCTGAACTTAAAGACTCCGAGCGCTATCAGACAGTTTATTCAAAGGAGCTCGGCAGCGCCGCTGCACCTACTGCGGGCCTGCATTTTACCACTGAGCTGATGGATGAGCTGCGGGAAATGGGCGTAAAGATTGCATTTATCACTCTCCATGTAGGTCTGGGTACTTTCAGACCCGTTAAGGAGAATGAGATTGAAGATCATCCCATGCACTCTGAATTCTGCATCATTCCCGAGGAAACTGCAAAAATCGTAAATGAGACGAAGGCAAACGGCGGCAGAATTATTTCTGTGGGCACCACCTCATGCAGAACTCTTGAGAGCTTTGCAAACGAGGACGGAACCCTGCCTGTAACCTCCGGCTGGACAAATATCTTCATTTATCCCGGCTATAAATTCAAGTGCATAGATGGCCTTATAACCAACTTCCACCTGCCGGAGAGCACTCTTATTATGCTTGTCTCCGCTCTTGCAGGCAGAGAGCATATATTAAACGCCTATAAGCACGCCGTTGAGGAAAGATACAGATTTTTCTCCTTCGGTGATGCCATGATTATTATTTAAGGAGAATAGACTTGTATAGACTTATTAAACAGGAAGGCCGCGCCAGACGTGGAGAATTCCAGACTCCTCACGGTACTGTTCAGACTCCGGTTTTTATGAATGTTGGTACTCAGGGTGCAATTAAAGGCGCTCTCTCCGCAAAGGACTTAAAGGATATAAAATGCCAGGTTGAGCTTTCAAATACCTATCATCTCCATGTAAGACCCAGCGACACTCTCATTAAGGAAATGGGCGGACTGCATAAGTTTATGACATGGGATGGTCCTATCCTCACCGACAGCGGTGGATTCCAGATTTTCTCTCTGGCAAAGCTGCGTAAAATTACCGAGGAGGGCGTTAAGTTTAACTCCCACGTTGACGGCCGCCATATATTCATGGGTCCTGAGGAGAGCATGAGAATTCAGGCAAACCTCGGTTCAGATATTGCTATGGCCTTTGACGAATGTATAAAAATACCTTCCCCCAGACTTTATGTGCAGAATTCCTGTGACCGCACCTATCGCTGGCTTCAGCGATGCAAAAAGGCTCTGGCAGAATATAACAGCATGGACGATGCCGTTAACCCCGGTCAGATGCTTTTCGGCATAAATCAGGGTGCAACTTTCAAGGACATCCGCATTGAGCACATGAAGAAAATTGCAGATCTGGATTTACCCGGCTACGCAATAGGCGGACTTGCCGTGGGTGAGACTCATCAGGAAATGTATGATACCATTGAGGCAGTAGAGGAGTACATGCCTAAGGACAAGCCGCGCTACCTTATGGGCGTAGGTACTCCGGTAAATATTATTGAGAGCGTCGCAAGAGGTGTCGACTTCTTTGACTGCGTTATGCCTGCAAGAAACGGCCGTCACGGTCACCTTAATACATGGGGCGGCATAATCAATATCAAAAATGAAAAATATGCCCGCGACAGCCGTCCTATTGACCCTGAATGTGACTGCCCTGTGTGCAAGCGCTATTCAAGAGCATATATCCGCCATCTCTTCAAGGCAGAAGAAATGCTTGCAATGCGTCTTGCCGTCATGCACAATCTTTACTTCTACAACAACTTGACCCTGCGCATAAGAGACAGTCTTGACGAGGGTAAATTTGCCGATTTCAGGCAGAAATATTCTCAGATATTAGATAAAAGAATTTAATAGTCTTGAAATTTTGGACTTTATACGCTATAATGTCTAATATAAATTTTTTGGAGGTAATTCCCGTATGTCTTTGATTCTTACAGCAGCTCCTAAGGCAGCTGCAAGCGGCGGCATGTTCTCTCTGCTGTTCCCGCTCATTCTCATGTTTGCCATTTTCTACTTCCTTATTATTCGTCCCGAAAATAAGAAGAAGAAAAAGACTGATGAGATGCGTTCATCTCTGAGCATCGGTGATGAAATCACCACCATCGGCGGTCTGACCGGTAAAATAGTTCAGGTCACCGAGGAAACCATCACTTTCGAGACTGGTGAGGACAGAGTCCGCATCCAGGCTAAGAAGTGGGCAATTTCTACTACTGCTAAGATGGAAGCAGCTGAGGCTGAGGCCAGAAATAAGAAGAAAAAGTAATACTTTTTTATAAAGAATTTTTCACCCCCGAGTGTAATAAGATTAAGTAATCTTATACATCGGGGGTGTTTTTTTGTCTGAAACAAAATCCAATCACGGGGGAGAGCTGAAATTTATCCTGCGGGGCTTTATCGTATGGGCTTTGTCTGCAATTATTCTGCTGCTTGTCGCAGCTATAATCATAAGCAAGTCCAGCGTTAGCTCAGGTTCTATCGGCTATGTCAGCTCCGCCATGTCATTTACTGCCGCCTTTCTTGCCGGAATTCTATCTTCAAAAGGCAGTAAGAGCGGGCTTATTGTAAAAGGTCTTATTCTTTCCGCTGCCTTAACTATCGTCCTGCTGACACTTGGCTACCTTATAGGCGGAGACGGTATGAAGTCATCAGGTATATTAAGCGTTGTAAGCTTCACATTTTCCGGCTGCCTCCTTGGCAGTGTTATGTCGTCCTTTGGAAAAAGTAACAGCTCCGGGAAAAAATTCAGCCATAAAAGCAATTTCAGGCTACGCAGTTAACATAACCTCAAAAAATATATTTTATTTTTTTCAGGTTTTTTATTCCCACAATATATAGTTCCTTTATTTACAGTAATATAGTGATATTACTGGCTCTTGTAGGGCTTAGTAGCAGCAGTTAACATAAAAGAAAAAATATTTTAATTATTTTGAAAAAAGGACTTGATTTGTTTGCCGTTTTGTAATATATTGTTACCAACGAGTTTCCGTTATGTTAATCAAAATATTGATTGTAACATTTCAGCATCAATTATTAACATATGAAAATGAGTCAGAATAGCACTAAAAGTCCCTTGCTTTTCGGCATTCTGGTTTTCGCCGCATATATAGCAGGGCTGTTTGTTGAGTGGAAATACTCACTTGGTTTTAATTGTTTGGAAACCTTCAAAAATGCCGGTATATGGTTCATCACCTTGCCTCTGGCTTTGTGCTTTACTCTGGCATCCTCAATCTTCGGCCTGATATTTCTTCCAATATGCGCCTTTGTATTCGGTGCTGTAAGCTATAAGGACGTTTCGGCGATTATCTCTGATGTATTATCAGGTGCACCGCTCAGCCTGGAAACAGTAATTTGTTTCGGAATTTTGACTCCTGCATTTTTTGTAATTGCCGTTCACGGTATGGAGACTTCAGAAATTCTTTTAAAACTTCTCTGCAGCAACAGTCTGTCAGGGAAGGAAGCATATAATAAAAACTATATTCCAATGACGCTTATGCTCATTGCAGCAGTAGCCGCAATAATATTTGTCATTGGCTGATATTAGAAATACTTAGTTTTGAAAGGAGGGCGTTTCAATGCTCAACTCAGAAATAATAGATTTATTCGAAGATTATCTAAAAAATGAAAAGAAAGCATCGGTAAACACCCTCAGCTCCTATCTTCGTGACGTAAAACAGTTTGCAGCTTATCTGGAGAATAACACCGATAAGACCATTGAAACTGCCGACGATAAAACTTTGGCTGATTATGAAGCTTCTCTTAAAGCAAAGGGTAAATCAATTTCAACCGTTGCAAGAAGCATTGCGTCTCTTAAAAATCTGTACTCCACCCTTTGCATAAAGCAGATTATCTCTTCCAGTCCCGCTGCAAAGCTTGTGCCGGAAAAGAGCAAGCCCAAACTCCCCGAGATACTGACCAGTCAGGAGGTTGAACTGCTTCTTGAGCAGCCCCGCTGTGTTGACGCCAAGGGATACAGAGACAAGGCTATGCTGGAGCTGCTGTATGCAACAGGTATCAGAGTAACCGAACTTATAGATCTTAATATAACCGACATTAACCTTACAGCCGGAATTATCCGCTGCCACAGCAGAAACAAAGAGCGCTTCGTTCCTATGTATTCAACCGCCGTAAAGGCTCTCAGCGATTACATAACTCTTGTCCGGCCCCAGATGATTGCTTTACCGGACGAGCCGTCACTGTTCGTTAATGTAAACGGTGAGAGAATGTCCCGTCAGGGCTTCTGGAAGCTTATAAAGCACTATCAGAAGACGGCAGGAATAGAGAAAGACATCACTCCTCATACTCTGCGCCACTCATTTGCAGCGCACCTGCTTGAAAACGGCGCTGATATTCACGCCATTCAGGAAATGCTTGGTCACGCTGATATTTCCTCCACTCAGGTTTATTCCCAGCTTGTAAAAAAGCAGCTTAAGGATGTATATAATAAAGCTCATCCCAGAGCATAATTTAAATTTCAGGACCCGGTCGTAAGGCCGGGTCTTTTTGTTATTATCCTTTAAAAACAATAATGATTTTTAATTTTAGTTTAACTCATTGATGCTTTTCCCTTGCCTAAATGTCTGCAATATGCTAAAATCTTTAATGGATGTGATAAGATGCGAATATTGGGCATTGACCCCGGAGTTGCAACAATAGGCTTCGGTGTACTGGATACAGACGGATTCAGACACAAGCTGGTAAAATGCGGAGTTATTTCTACTCCTGCACATACAAGCCTTGCCAGCCGTCTTGAGCAGATTTACAATGACCTGCTTGATTTAATCGAAATTTTCAAGCCTGACGTTGCCTCCATTGAGGAGCTTTTCTTTAATACCAACCTTACAACCGGTATTGCGGTTGCTCACGGCAGGGGAGTTATTCTCCTTGCTTGTCAGAAAGCCGGTCTTAAAATTTATGAATACACGCCTTTGCAGGTAAAGCAGGCTGTTGTAGGCTACGGCAGAGCGGAAAAGGCACAGGTCATGGATATGGTAAAGCGTATCTGCCAGCTTAATGCAGCGCCCAAGCCCGATGACGCAGCCGATGCTGTGGCTCTGGCTCTCTGCCATGCAAGAAGCTCTACGTCATTGTTATACAGAGGAGAAAACGAAGAATGTTCTACCATTTAGAAGGTAAAATAGAAGAGATAGGCCAGAACCTTGTGGTTTTAAGCTGCGGCGGTCTTGGCTTTGCTTTAAACGCAACTTTAAATACAATTTCAAAATTAAAGGTGGGGGAGACCCGCCGCCTTTATATAGCAGAAGCCATAGGGGAGAATAACTTTGACCTTTATGGTTTTGCCGATAAATCCGAAAAGCGGTGTTTTGAAATGCTGCTTTCCGTTTCCGGCGTAGGCCCCAAGGCTGCACTGTCCATTCTGTCCCACAGCCGTCCCGATGATTTAGCACTTGCAATTATGAATGATGATGCAAAAGCTTTAACCGTTGCCCCCGGTATAGGAAAGAAAATCGCACAGCGTATAATTCTGGAGCTTAAAGATAAGATTGCAAAAGAGTTTAATTCCATTGATGCAAGTATTCCTCAGATGCCTGTTGCCGTACAAGGCGGCAGTTCCAATGTTTCAGACGCACTTACGGCTCTCGGCGTTCTTGGATATACCAGCGCAGAAGTTGGCCCTGCGTTAAAAAAGCTTGATACCACCGGCATATCTGCCGAGGAAATCATAAAAGCTGTATTAAAGCAAATGGTAAATTAAGAGGCAAAATAAATGAGTATAAATTTTTCCGAAGAGGCTGAAAGCGAAGTAATAACCAGCGCCAGAAACATTCCCGAAGACAAAGGTGAAGGCTCTCTCAGACCTCAGACTATAAATGAATACATAGGTCAGCAGAAGGCAAAGGATAATCTCTATGTCTTTATTAACGCTGCCAAAATGAGAGGGGAATCCCTTGACCATGTTCTGCTTCACGGCCCCCCGGGACTTGGTAAAACCACTCTTGCAGCAGTTATTGCAAATGAAATGGGCGTAAACATGCGAATTACCTCCGGCCCCGCTATCGAAAAGCCGGGCGATCTGGTTGCCATGCTTACGAACTTAAATGAGGGCGATATTCTGTTCGTGGATGAAATTCACAGACTGAACCGTGCCTATGAGGAAATTCTTTACCCCGCTATGGAGGACTATGCCATAGATATAATTTTAGGTAAAGGCCCCTCCGCAAACTCCATTCATCTTGACCTGCCCCATTTCACCCTTATAGGTGCTACCACCCGTTCCGGGCAGCTCACCGCGCCACTCCGTGACCGTTTCGGCGTAACCTTAAGACTTGAGCTTTATTCTGACGCCGAATTAAAGCAGATAGTTGAGCGCTCCGCAAAAATTCTTGATGTGGAAATCGAGCCTGAGGGCGCTTTGGAAATTGCGTCCCGATCAAGAGGCACACCGAGAATTGCAAACCGTCTTTTAAGACGAGTGAGAGACTTTGCTCAGGTTCGTTCAAACGGTGTTATTACAAAGGATGTGGCAGATAAAGCCCTTTTGAGTCTTGAGGTAGATAAGCTGGGTCTTGACTCTCTTGACCGACGTATGCTGAGAAGCATTATTGAATACTATAACGGCGGTCCGGTAGGTCTTGAAACTCTGGCAGCAACAATAAACGAGGAAGCCGTCACTCTGGAAGATGTTTACGAACCTTATCTTCTCCAGCGCGGATTTCTCACCCGAACCCCCAGAGGCCGCTGCGTAACCCGCAAGGCATATGAGCATCTGGGAATAGAGTATATGGGACAACAACAGATGGATATTTAAAAGATTTTTTGCAAAAAAGTCCAAAGTCCAAAGCGCATAAAAAATCTATTGACATTATAAAGCATTGTTGTATAATATATATAAATAATTTGACAAAGCAATTACAGATATGATTGATTACGCAATTTTAAATGATGAACAGCTCCAAGGCCTTGCCGTAAAAGGGGACAGGCTGGCAGAGGAAGCGCTTGCCAAGCGCTATATGCGTCTTGTAAGAGCATGTGCGCGCCCCCTGTTTCTTTCAGGAGGGGACAGTGAGGATCTTATTCAGGAGGGGATGTTCGGGTTGCTTTCCGCTATCCGACAGTACAATCCCGATGCAGGCTCTTCGTTTTATACCTTTGCCGAGCATTGCATTAAAATGCGTCTTCTTTCTGCAGTCAAATCCGCATCCCGTTTGAAGCATTTTCCGCTCAATGACGGTATGTCATTCGAGCAACTCTCCGAGAACTCAAGTACGCAGTTGTCGGCGGCTCCAGAAGTATTCCGGCGCAGTCCGGAGGACATGGTTCTGGCCAGAGAGAGCAAGGAAGAACTTTATTGCGTGTTTTCGCAGTGCCTTTCAAAGCTTGAAAGTGTTGTCCTAAGTGATTATCTTGACGGGCTTTCCTATCGTGAGATAGCCGCAAAGCTTGGCAAAGATGAGAAATCCATTGACAATGCGGTACAACGAATCAGACGCAAGCTGGCGCGGAACCTCAAATTAGGCGATATCAGCAAAAGCTGAACGCAAATACAGCCGACAGGCATACAATCAAAGAGAGGATTCAAAATGTACGAAGACAAGACCTTAGTTTGCAAAGAGTGTGGTAAAGAGTTCGTTTTCACCGCCGGTGAGCAGGAATTCTACGCAGAGCGCGGTTTCCAGAATGAGCCCCAGCGCTGCAAAGCATGCCGTGATGCACGCAAGAATGCTGCTCGCGGTCCCCGTGAGTACTTTACAGCTACCTGTGCTGCATGCGGCGGTGAGGCAAGAGTTCCCTTCGAGCCCAAATCCGACCGTCCTGTATACTGCAGCGAGTGCTTCGCAAAGATGAAGGAGCAGCAGTAATATAGTAGCAGTCCTGAATTAATGCAAAAAAGAAAGATTGGGACGCTTATGCGCCCCAATCTTTTATGTATCTTATTATGAGGTGAAATTTTATGGAAATCACAAGACAGACTCTCATTTCTGAAATAGTCTCCAAGTGCCCTGAAGCCATGCCCGCATTCCAGGCTATTGGTATGCACTGCATGGGCTGCGCTCTTGCCAGCGGCGAGTCCGTTGAGCAGGCCTGCGCTGTACACGGCGTAGATCCTGATGAATTTCTGGACGGCCTTAACGCCTATCTTCTCACTCTTTGAGATTGAATTTTAGCGAAAAGCCGGAAAATTTTCCGGCTTTTCGCTTTTTATAGGAGCCTTTATGAATAAAAGACTTGAAAAGATCTCCAAATACATAGAAAACAGTATCGGATTTATAGACGTTGGTACAGATCACGGCTATCTTCCCGCTCATATGGCCTTAAACGGATATTCCGGTAATATTTTTGCAGCCGACCTTAGAGAAGGTCCGCTCAGCTCCGCTAAAAATACAGCGGAGCACTTTGGGCTGTTTGATAGAATCAGGTTCATTCTCTGTGACGGTCTTGAGCTTTGTCCGCAGGATGAAATTGACACTATTGCTATTGCCGGCATGGGCGGAGATAATATATGCGGAATTCTGGACAGAGCTGAGTGGTGCATGGACAGCAGGTATAAGCTCATTCTGCAGCCTATGAAGAAAGCCGAAATTCTAAGATATTGGCTTTCAAATAATGGATTTGTAATTGAAACTGAGGATCTGGTTCGTGATAATGGCGTTATTTATCAGGTTATGTGCGCCCGTTTCGGCGGCAGCCAGAAGTTAAATGATGGTGAGCTGTACATGGGTAAATACGAGCTTATACACGATAAGCCTCTTTTTGACGATATGCTGAATGTTCAGATAAGCCGCTTTGAGAAGACCTTGGAAGGCCTCCATAAAACCGGTCTCCAACAGTATAAGGCTAAAGTTTCCCTGTATTCTGAAATTTTATCTCAGTTAAAGGAGATGAAAGCATGACTACGGTTTCCGATATATTCGCAAATCTTTGTGAGCTTGCTCCTTTGGAGCTGCAATGTGACTTTGACAATGCAGGTTTTCTGCTTGGAAGAGCTGAGCGAGAAGTAAAGAGAGTTTTGCTTAGTCTTGATATAACTGAGGAGGTTATTTCTGAGGCTGAGGAAATGAGCGCTGAGCTTATTGTGTCTCACCACCCCATTATCTTCACACCTCTCCGCTCCCTCACCGATAACAGTTCAGGAAAAAAAGCCCTTAAAATGGCTGAAAGCGGCATTGCCGCAATATGTATGCATACAAACCTTGACATTGCAAAAGGCGGCGTTAATGACGTGCTTCTGTCTTTAATGGGCGCCGAGGAGCTTGATATTCTTGATAAAGACGGCTGCGGCAGAGTGGGTGAATTAAAGGAAGAAATTTCTTTTGATGATTTTCTTGTACGCTGCAAAGATGCTCTCCACGCTAAAGGGCTAAGATACTATAACGCCGGAAAATCTGTAAAAAAGCTTGCCGTTATGGGCGGCTCCGGTGCCGACGCTATCGAAACTGCCTTTAATAAGGGCTGTGATACTTATCTCACAGCTGACATAAAATATCATCAGTTCCAGACAGCTCAGGATTTAGGTATAAACTTAATTGACGGTGACCATTTCTATACCGAAAATCCTATAATACCTGTCCTTGCAGAAAGACTTTCAAAAGCTTTTCCGGATGTAGAATTTACAGTTTCAAAACGGCATCACGCCTTAATAGACTTCGCCTGAGCGGCTTGTCATAAACAGCCTCCGCAGTTCATAGACTCGTACAAACGAGAATATGAGAGCGGAGGCTTTTATTTATGACAGGAACTAATATCTATCGTGATATAGCAGCACGAACTGACGGAGCTTTTATGCTAGGCGTTGTTGGGCCTGTAAGAACAGGTAAATCGACCTTCATAAAGCGTTTTATGGAGACTCTCGTTATACCTCAGATTGATAATACCTACATGCGGGAGCGTGCAAAAGATGAACTGCCGCAAAGCGGCTCAGGCAAAACAATAATGACTGCCGAGCCTAAGTTTGTACCAGAGGATGCAGTAAATATCTCTCTCGACCGCAATACTCAGCTTTCTGTCCGGCTGGTTGACTGCGTAGGCTACATGGTGGACGGAGTTTCCGGCCAGTTTGAGGACGGTACTGAGCGCCTTGTTACAACGCCCTGGTTTGACCACGAGGTCACCATAGCTGATGCAGCAGAAAAAGGCACTCACAAGGTAATAGCTGAACATTCTACCATTGGTATTGTGGTCACAACAGACGGAACTGTCTGCGACATTCCCCGGGAAAAATACATAGAGCCTGAGGAGCGCGTAATTCAGGAGCTTAAAAGCATAGGTAGGCCCTTTGTGGTATTGCTGAACAGCGCAGAACCTCAGTCCGAAAGCGCTGTCACTATTGCAGAAGAAATATCCCAAAGATTTGAGGTTCAGTGCCTGCCGGTAAACTGCTTAAAGCTCAGTGAAGAAGACGTAGCCGGAATAATGCAGTCTGTTTTAATGGAATTCCCACTTAAATCCATGGGCTTTTTCATGCCGGAATGGCTTGATGCCTTAAGCAGTAAAAATGAACTCAAAGCCGAGATCTTCTCCAATATTCTGGACAGCTTTGGAAGTGTTGTAAAAATAAAAGACTGTGTAAACGCGCTCAAAGTTTTCGCTGAATGTGACAAGGTGAAATCTTCTGAAATCACAAATAAGGATTTGGGAAACGGTGCTGTAACTGTTGATATTCAGCTGCCCCGCACACTGTATTACAGCACAATCAGCGAGCAGACAGGGATTGAAATTAAAAATGACGGCGACCTGATTTCCACCCTTGCCGAAATGAGCCTTATAAAAACCGACTACGACAGACTCCGTCAGGCACTTCAGGACGTAAGAGAAAAGGGCTACGGTGTAGTTATGCCAGATTCCTCCCAGATGAAAATGGAGGAGCCGCAGATAGTAAAACAGGGCGGCAAATATTCTGTGCGTCTTAAAGCAAATGCTCCGGCAATACATATGTTTATGACCAATGTAGAGACCGAGGTTACACCTGCAATCGGCGGCGAAACTGCCTCAGAGGATATAATAAACTTCCTGCTCCAAGGCTTTGACGGCGATGTAAACCGGATCTGGCAGTCTAACATTTTCGGCAAATCTCTGTATGACATTGCAGAGGAGGGCTTAAGCTCCAAAATTGAGGCTCTGCCCGAAAATGCAAGGAACAAGCTGCGTGGCACTTTACAGCGCATCATAAACGAGGGCAGCGGCGGACTTATATGTATTCTTCTTTGAATACAGTATGGGCATTGACTTGCAGAGGCTGAGCATTTATAATATTCTCAGCCTCTTTTTTTGAGGTATGTGAATGTTTTACACTATAAAATTCAGGAATTTAAGTGGGTTTATAATCTGGCTGCTGATAACTGCATCTGTGCTGATGCTCATTTTAACTTCTTTTAATATGATGGCACAGGAGAGTTTTAAGGAAAGCACTGAAAAACAATGTCTGGTAATTGACCCCGGTCACGGCGGTGTGGACGGCGGTGCCATTGCCTTAAACGGCACAAGAGAAAGCGATCTAAATCTTGCTATCGGTCTTAAATTGCAGGCGCTTGCAGATTTCATAGGTGTTAAAACTGTTATGACGAGAGCTGATGACAGCATGAGAACAGATATGAAATCATACAGCGAGCATGATGAGTTAGTTTACAGAACCAAAATAGCAAATTCAACGCCAAATGCAGTTCTCATAAGTATTCACCAGAATTGCTATCCAACCTCTCAGCCCTCTGGTGCACAGGTTTTGTATGCGAAAAGCGACGGAAGCCGTTCGCTGGGTGAAATCAGCTATAATAATATTCTGAACTTTCTTGAACCTGAAAATAGGCGGGTGCTTGAGCCTGCCCCCAAGAGCCTCTATATAACTGCAAATGTAACCTGTCCCGCCATTCTGGTTGAGTGCGGTTTCATTTCAAATTTCTCCGATCTGGAGAAATTAAGTGATAAAGAGTATCAGACTGCTTTTGCAGCTGTTCTTATGGGCTCTTTTCTTCAATTTACAAATACTGTCTGATAATACGGAGAAATAGATATGGCAAAGCAAAAGACAATTTACGTTTGCTCCGACTGTGGAAACGAAACCCCAAACTGGGCGGGAAAATGTCCTGCCTGCGGCGCTTGGAACACCTTGCAGGAAGTAAAGCTTGAAGGAAAATCAAGTCCCAAGCGAAGTACAAGCAGTTACTTTTCCCAGAGTCCCAAGAAGCTTTCTGAGCTGGACACAAGCGCTGAAATTCGTTTTTCTACCGGAATAAGTGAGTTTGACCGTGTACTGGGTGGTGGCGCTGTGCAAGGCTCTCTGGTGCTTGTAGGCGGTGCTCCCGGTATAGGCAAATCAACTCTTCTTTTGCAGATGTGCGGTGAAGAGGCAATAAACAGAAAAATTCTCTATGTCACCGGTGAGGAAAGTGAGCGGCAGTTAAAGCTGAGAGCTACAAGACTGGGTGTTAAAAATGACGAGCTGTATGTGCTGGCTGAAACTGACATGGATAATATTCTAAGCTGTATTCAGGAATTAGCCCCTGAAATAGTCATTATTGACTCCATTCAGACTATTTCATACGCTGATATAAGCTCCGCTCCCGGCAGCATAACACAGGTTCGTGAATGTACCATGCGTATTATGCGCTCGGCCAAGGACAAAAACCTTACTGTTTTCGTTGTAGGCCATATAAATAAGGAAGGCAGTATTGCAGGTCCTAAGGTTCTGGAGCATATGGTGGACTGTGTTTTATATTTTGAAGGCGAGCGAAGCACCAGTTTCAGAATACTTAGAGCCGCTAAAAACCGTTTTGGTTCAACAAATGAAATCGGTGTTTTTGAAATGGCCGAAAAAGGCTTAAAATGCGTAGAAAACCCCTCAGAAATGCTGCTGACCGGACGACCGGAAAACACCCCCGGCACATGCGTTGCCTGTGTCATGGAAGGTACAAGACCCATTCTTGCAGAAGTTCAGGCTCTTGTAAGTCCCGGAAACGGATATAATGCTGCCCGTAGATCAAACGGTATAGATTACAACCGTTCCGCAATGCTGCTTGCAGTTTTGGAAAAGCGGGGAGGTATGCCGGTAGGTAAATGCGACTCATATATAAACGTTATCGGCGGTCTCTCTCTTGATGAACCGGCGGCAGACCTTGCAACCGTTCTTGCCATTGCATCAAGCTTCCTTGATCGCCCGCTGGGTACTGATCTGGCGGCTATCGGTGAAGTAGGCCTTTCCGGTGAAATTCGCAGCGTAACCGGTTTAAATCAGCGTCTTTCCGAAATCTCACGCCTAGGCTTTACCCGCTGTATCATTCCCTCCAATATCAGGGACGATTTAGGAACCTTTAAAGGTCTGAAGCTGATAAAAGTCAAGAATATCGGCGAAGCAATCGGCGCTTCTTTAGGTAAACATGAAAATGCTGACTGAAAAAGCTAATCTGCCCATTGACTGCTCATCGCTTATAATAGGCGAAAGATATTCTGGCATTTTGGATTTACCACTCAAATCTCTGAATATTAGCCCCGTTTATGTTCCGAATAATCCATTTGTAGATGAACGTTTATCAGGGCACGCTGATTTGTCTGTCTTTCATGCAGGAGGCGAGAATATCTTTCTCGCACCTTATCTTAGAGATACTGTTTTTGCCGAAAACCTTACAGAAATTGGTTTTAAAGTGCATTTTTCTAATATAAAGCAGAGCAAAAAGTACCCGTTTGACTCTTCTTTAAACGTCTGTTGTTTTGGAAACACCCTGATATGCAGTAAAAATATATCTGATGCAGAAGTTATAGAGCAGTTTGAGAAAACAGGGGAGAGGCACATCATTTATTCAAGGCAGGGCTATGCAAGATGTTCGGTGTGTATCGTGGATGAAAATTCCGTAATTACTGCCGACAGAGGAATTTATAATGCCGCTGTTAAAGCAGGAATTGATGTGCTTTTAATTGAGCAGGGCTATGTAGAGCTTACAGGCTTTGAGTATGGCTTTTTAGGCGGTGCAAGCTTTAAAATTTCGAAAAACAAGCTTTGTTTTACCGGAACTCTGGATGCTCATCACGATAAAGAAAGAATTCTGGAATTTCTCAATGACCGAAAAATTGAGCCGGTATTTCTAACCGACAAACCGGTCTTTGATATTGGCAGCGCAATTCCTATACTGGAAAAATAAAAAGACGCATAATGCGTCCTTTTTCTTTATCCTTCAATATCTTCTTTCTTTTTCCGGCCTATGGGGTTTGCACTTGCAGCTTCATGAAGTGATGCATTGTCAATATGGGTATAAATCTGGGTAGTATTTAAGTTACTGTGTCCCAAAACCTCCTGCAAAGCTCTTGTATCTACACCGTTTTTGAGCATCAGCGTTGCTGCGGTATGCCGTAATTTATGAGGCGAAAACCGTTCTGCATCAAGTCCGGCTACCAGCAGGGTTTTATCTACCATTTTTTCTACGGCTCTTACGGTAATACGCCTGTTATTACGGCTTATAAACAGCGCGTTTTTATCCTCAGGGCTTAATTTTTCATCGTTTCTCACTACCAGATAGTCATCAATAGCCTCACGGCAGCCCTCAGCAAAGTAAATTATCCGTTCTTTGTTGCCTTTACCAAGCACTCTCACATGATCTTCATATATATCGGTAGTATTAAGTGAAACAAGCTCCGAAACACGCAGTCCGCATGACATAAAAAGCATTAAAATGCAGTAATTTCTCTCTGCAAAAGGGCCGTCACAGGCGCTTAAAAGCCTCTCACATTCGCTTTCTTCAAGGTAGCGGGGCAGGGAGGCCTGACGCTTGGGCATGTCAAGCTCCTGACATATATTGGTTTCCAATAAATGCCGCTTATTGCAGAGATAATTATAGAATGATTTTACAGATGATGTTCTACGACAGCGGCTGGCGGCAGACAGGGCGTTAGGGGAGTTAAGCATTTCCGGAGAAAAAGACTGGTAGCGATACAGGTCTTCAATTTTAATTGATTTAATAAAATCAATATCTACATCGCTAATATCAATTTCATTAAACGGAGTTGACCTTGAAACCAAACCGCGGCGTCTTTTAATAAAACGGAACAAAATTTTTAAATCCATGTAGTAGCCGGTAATGGTCAGATCAGAATGTCCGCGCACAGTTGAATGGTATTCAAGAAACTCCATTAAAATATCCGGTGCATCTGTAATGTTATCTATATTCATTATAATAAACTCCTTTGAATCAAAATAAGTGTAAATCAGTAAAAACATAAAATCAGAGCTACAAAAGCCTTATGAACCGATTTTAAGCTCCAAACCTTAAAATCTCCATGTCTAAGTTCGCTTAATCGATATTATGCGAACTTAGGAAAGTATTTTATAAATCAGGTGAACCCCTACGAAGTTCTATCCCCTGACTACATGTTAAATTATAATCTATAAATAATATTATGTCAACTCAAATTTAGTCTAATCACGAAAATAAAATCCGTCAAATAAATGGCGGATTTTATATAAGTCTGAGTTGTTTTACCGTTTAAAATTCTTTAAGATTGACTCATTGGTAACTCTTATTGAATTCAAAACAGTTGCAAGTGCTGCAGCCATATCAATGAAGATTGCAAACCAAATATTGCAGTAACCTATTATACTGAGGAAAATCAAAATTGCTTTTACAATAAACGCAAATAGTGCATTTGAAATTGCAACTTCCTTCATGCGTCGGCTGACCTGTACTGCAAACGGAACATTTGCAAGACAGTTCTGCTTTATCTGTGCATCGGCAAACTTTGCTTTTTTGCCGACTCTCATATCAATGTCAGCACTTGAATGAGCCTGAAATCCGTTTGAATAAACATACAGAACATGATTGCCTCTGCCCTGTTTCAGGTCATCAATGAGCTTAAGCTTTTTCTCAGTGTCGCAGCCGGAAACAACTTCATTCATTGACAGCTCATAGGCAAAGCGCTGGCTCTCCTCTTCCCCATCCTCAGTCACGAGAACGCATCTGCTGAGCTCCAGTTCATTTAAGCCCAAGCTTAGGTCAATAGCTTCATTGCTAATATCAGCTGTTATAACTATGCTGCCGACAAATCGGTCGGAAACTGTCATATAGAATGTCTGGCAGTTTTCGTTGTCGTTCTCATTTTCAGGAGGCTGTACTCCCCTGCTTAGGAAGAATTCTCTTGTAGCAAGTGTTACTCTTGCACCGCCGATTTTAAGGTCAACGCCGCGGCCGGGATAATCATTAAAATCAGTAATAAGCTCTAATCTGTATTCCTGATTATTTATCGCCGCCACAGCCTTAGCCACCGGCTGCTCTGAATAATACAACGCATGAGATGCGAAGTTCATGAAAGTTTCTTTGTCAATAATCTCAGAAGATATTGAAACTACACGAGGAATTTCCTCTGTAAAAACACCGGCTTTATCAATAACTGCCACGTTTGTTCTTCCTGCTTTTTCCAGTGCTTCTGCATCTTTAAAGAGGATGCCCTGCTGGGCGCTGTAGCACAGTCCGACGATTCCCGTAACAGGCATAGCAGCAACAACAGACACAGGAGTAGCAATGAGGATTATCATTAAAGCCCTGTGAATAGACACCGCAAAGCTGTAACTGGTGGTCAGAGGAAGCGCAAAAGCATAGATGACTGCAAAAATCATCGCCAACTTCAAAATGGAGCCGGAGCTGTATCGCATGGTGTCCTCAATTTCCATGTGGCCCACTTCATCCTGCTTAATAAGCTCGGAATACTTGCTTACGGTTTCCGCATCCTGATAGCGGAGAAGATCCTGCGCGGATTTTCTTGTTTTTTCAATGGTAAACTTAATAAGAAGAATACCGATCTGATAGAGCAGCATAAGCGCCGCGCCTTCTGCGCCGAAGCCAATGAAGAAAGACACTACTGTGACTAAACATACAACTACATGGGTGGCAAAATACTGGCCCTTTTGGATTGAATTTAATGCGTTAATGAAAATATCATATCCCGCCGCAGCTGAAACAATAACAAGAAGAATTATTCTTGCAAAAGCCGACATCTTTATAATAAGCGAAACCGCAAATATTACAGAGGCTATAACAAGCCTTATAAGCAATATATTATCAAAAATACCGTCTGCAGGAGAATTTCGTTTTGTAAAATCGCTGCCTGTTTTCTCAGCAGCAGGCTCTTTAACAGAGTCGTTTTTTACAGCCTCAGCTTCTGTCAGATTTTCTTTGACCCTCTTTTTGGGCCATGAAAACTTCACAGATGAACTTTTCTCAGCAGCGTGCGCGGCGTGCTTTGCATGCTGGGGCGTTTTGCTCAAATTTGCCACCTCCTGAATGATATTAAACTAGCTTCAGGCCTTGCCGTCGCAGCCGAGAACATCAACAATTTTATGCTTAACCATCTGCTTGATTGCCTCACGGCCGGGTCCAAGGTACTGGCGGGGGTCAAAATGGTCAGGATGCTCATTAAAGTACTGACGGATGCTTGCGGTCATTGCAAGGCGAAGGTCAGAGTCTATATTGATCTTGCAGACAGCCATCTTTGCTGCCATGCGAAGCTGTTCCTCGGGGATACCGATAGCGCCGGGCATATTGCCGCCGTTTTCATTGATGGTCTTTACGAATTCCTGAGGTACAGAAGAAGAGCCATGAAGGACTATGGGGAAACCGGGAAGTCTGCGTCCAACCTCTTCCAGAATATCAAGTCTGAGCTTGGGGTCAGTATCGGGTTTGAATTTATATGCGCCATGAGAAGTGCCGATTGCGATAGCCAGAGAATCGCACTGAGTACGCTCAACGAATTCCTGAACATCCTCAGGTCTTGTATAGGAGCTGTCCTCTTCGGAAACATTAACTTCGTCTTCGATGCCTGCCAGAGTGCCGAGCTCTGCCTCAACCACTACGCCGTGGTCGTGAGCATAATCAACTACCTGACGGGTAAGAGCTATGTTATCCTCGAAGGATTTGGCGGATGCATCTATCATAACGGAAGTAAATCCACCATCAATGCAGGATTTGCAAAGCTCAAAGCTATCACCGTGGTCGAGATGAAGTGCGATAGGCAGACCGGTCTCGATAACAGCTGCTTCAACCAGCTTCATAAGATAGGTGTGGTTTGCATAAGCGCGAGCGCCCTTTGATACCTGCAAAATAAGCGGTGCGTTCAGATCTTTTGCAGCTTCAGTGATACCTTGAACGATTTCCATGTTGTTCACATTGAAAGCACCAATAGCGTAACCGCCTTTGTATGCTTTTTCAAACATTTCTTTTGTAGTTACAAGAGGCATATTTTAAAATCTCCTTCAAAAAATCTACAAATTTGTTCATTTAGCATATTTACAAATCTGTATTTATATTATATCCTTAATCAGAAACATAATCAATAAGCACATTAGACAAAACACAAAATTTTTAAAAATTATTTTGAGAGGAAGTTTCTTTATGAGTGAAAAACTTATAGGCTCCTGTATTTTCGGTCAGTCAGGCGGTCCCTCCGCGGTTATCAATGCCAGTGCTTACGGCGTCATCAGAGCAGCACTGGACGCTGACGAAATTACAACAGTTTACGGTGCTGCAAACGGTATTAAGGGTGTTCTTGAGGACAAGCTCTATGTTATGGACGAGGAAGACCCCAAGGAATTGGAGCTTTTGCTGCATACCCCCTCTTCTGAGCTGGGTTCCTGCCGTTACAAGATAGCTGATCCTGAAAAAGACGATACAGACTACAAGCGCATTCTTGAGATATTCAAGAAATACAACGTAAGATACTTCTTCTATAACGGTGGTAATGATTCCATGGATACCTGCAATAAGATCAGCCGTTACATGGAATCCGTCGGTTACGAATGCCGTGTTATGGGTGTTCCAAAGACCATAGATAACGATCTTTTCGGCACCGACCACTGCCCCGGCTTTCCAAGTGCCGCAAAATACATTGCAACTTCATGCATGGAAATGAATAAAGATGCAAGAGTATACGATACCGGAATGGTCACCATCGTTGAGATTATGGGCCGTCACGCCGGCTGGCTTGCAGCAAGCGCTGCTCTCGCAACTGAGTTTGGCTCCGGTCCCGACCTTATTTATCTTCCCGAATATGATTTCGATATGGAAAAATTCCTCGACGATATTTGCGCCGTATATAATAAGACCGGTAACGTTTTTGTTGCAGTTTCCGAAGGTATTCACTATGCTGACGGCAGCTTCGTTTCCGAAGCTAAAACCGCTGCACAGGACGGTTTCGGTCACGCTCAGCTTGGCGGTCTGGCCTCTATGCTTGCAAATGTTGTTAAAGAGCGCACCGGTGCTAAGGTTCGCGGTGTAGAGTTGAGCCTTCTCCAGCGCTGCGGCGCGCATCTGGCTTCCGCTACTGATGTAAGCGAGGCTTGTGCAGCAGGTAAAGAAGCTGTAAATCAGGCTGTCAGAGGTGTAACCGGTAAAATGGTTGCTTTCAAGCGTGAGTATGAAAACGGCAGCTACAAGTGCGTAATGGAGCTTCTCCCCCTTGAATCTGTTGCAAACTATGAGAAGAAAGTTCCCCTTGAATGGATAAACGAGGAGCACAACGGCGTTAAGCACGAGTTCATCGACTACGTTCTCCCCCTTATTCAGGGTGAGCCTGAGCTTCCTATGGAGCATTCTCTGCCCAGATATGCACGTCTTAAAAAGGTTCTGGCAAAATAATGTATTTAATTTTCCCTTGCTTTTATCATCGAGGATAGAGGCAAGGGAATTATTATTTATGTATGGAAATTTTAACATCAATTAAAATGCAGTCTATTAAGGGAATATTAACTATTTTAGAAAAAATATTGAATTTTTCCCGCTCAATGTTCTATCAGATTACAAATTTTATAAGGGGCGTACTTATATCATTGCTGATTCTCTTTTCTGCACTTCCCCCCTGACATGAGTATCCAAATAGATGCCTACCGCATTCAGTATAGAGCACCCCGAAAGAAAAGAGGTGCTTTACCGCGGTACTGAGCCCATATTCAGTGCCGCCGACCTGGGTAAACCCGCAGCCGGAAAAGACGGCATATGGCTTATTGCCCAAGACACCGAGGGAAACTGTTCATTAAAGCTTATTACCCCGGATGGCAGGGAAATCAAGAGCTTCGAGACAGACGCAAACACATTTGATGAGCTGCTTGTAAGCGATACTGAGCTTCACCCGTTTTCTCCCGGACCCTTTATCTCTCAGGGGCTTTTACTTGACCTTAATGAGTTTTTTCAAAATGATGATGAAATTTCTCCGGATGATTTAAGCATAAAGGACGCCCTTTGCGTTGACGGAGAGCTGTTTGTTATAGGCTCAAGCTTTAATTTTTATACCTTAGCAGGTAGAGAATCAGATTTCGGTGACAGGACAGGCTGGAAATTTGACGAATGCTTAGAAATGGGCAAAAAGCTTCCAGCTGAGAATGTGCTCTCAAATTATAATGCTGGCTCTTTTTCTGAGTACATACTTTATCCCAACATTCTGAATGTAAAGGATTTTTTTACGGAAATCGCAATTCGATTGAAACAGCGCAATCCATAAATTCCAAGCTCTCTATCTATTATATAGCAGAGCGTTTAGGATAGAGCAGCAAAAATGAACGCCAGTCCGAAATAGAAACTATGCAAATTTTACTATTATCTGAAATGACTGAAGAACAGAGATAAATACCAATCCGAAACCGTTGTGCTTAGTCTGTCGTGTTCGTATGAAGCGTACCGTTCTTACAAGGAAATGCAGGAAAGCTTACCCCGAATCTTCTGAATAGAAATTTTAATACAGAGAAACTAAAGCAGAAATGGGTTACTGATATAAAAGCGTTTCACATCTTTGTACGGGAACTGTATCTATCACCCATTTTGGATCTGTATAAGCTATTTAATTATCTTCTAAATTAAGGTAGAACGACAGCTCATATACATTACCCTCATTATTAAGAAGCATTTTTCCGCCGTTTCTTTCAACGTATGATTTCACATTTTTCAGCCCGTATCCATAAATCTCTCTGCTTTTTTTCTTTTGATTAGGATTGTATTTGTTCTTTATTTCGTAAAACAGCAAATGATTTTTTTGTCTCAGCTGAATATATACTACCCTCTCGCTGCACTCTTCAAGCTCCATACATGCTTCTACCGCATTATCAATAGTGTTGCCCATAATCACGAACAAATCAGTTGCCGGATAATTGAAGTACTTATCCACCCATATCTGAGCCTTGATTTTGACCCCAAGCTCCGATGCTTTTTTTGCACCGTAATTAAGAATACTATCTACAAGACTGTTTCCGGTATCATAAATACTTTCAATGGGTTCAAGCGCATTTTTTATATTATCGAAGCTTCGCTGCATTTCATCGTTTGACTCTGTGTTAGCCATAGTTTCCATTGCTGCAAAATATTTCTTTACATCATGCCAGAGTCTGCGCGTCTCTTCCTGCCGCTTCATAATTTGAATGTATTGATTTTTCTGTACCTCAAGCTGCTGCTGGGATAATTCGGCTTTATTTTTCTCTATGTAATATCTGTTAAGAACTTCAATATATATGCACACAATTATATTTATAAGCAAAAGTCCCAGTGATTCAATATTAACGATAAATGCTTTAGTTCCGTCCAATGCAGAGATAAGGTTAAAATGATATATTACTATACTTATAATCTGACATATCAGCAACGGTAAAGCTTTCAGCATAGCCACTTTTTCCATTTTGAACTTCATAAAAGTCAGGCTGAAAAAAATAAGAAACAGATGACATAATTTCCCCAATGAATTGTAAATAATTCTTACACTGCCGTTACCCATAAGCTCTTCCGCTTTCAATCCATTTGCCTGTAAAATGGTGCCACAAAGCACATCTGAAATTATGGCCAGCAGGAAAAACAAAATTGTTGGATATATAGAAGTTAACCATGGTTTTCTGAAATAAATTTTTGCAAAACACAGTACCAGACCAAACATAAGTAGAAGTCTAAATACATTGGGATTCAAGTAAACTGTAAAACCAGTCAGCATTATAGTATAAATTATTGTAATTGTTAGTTTATACCAGATTACCAGACTACTTTTACCGAATACTCCAGAAAAGAAATACCATGCCAGAAATACCTCAATAATTGCTGTAAACAGTTCAATTCCAATATTCATTGCTGTCGCCTCTCATAAATTTGCGAAGCAGCTCATTAAATGAGTCACTTTTGCTCCGCCCAATGGGAATCAGCTCTCCATTGGTCATAATAATTTCCCGCTTGTTCATTCTGTCAACATGCTCTAAATTTATAAGATAGCTTTTATGGGGCTGAACAAATTTATTTGTAGGCAGCTGTTCAACAAGTTCAGCAAGTGTGCCTCGAATTTGGATTTTTTCCTTTGTTACTAAATAAATCAATATACTGTGCTGAAAAATTTCCAGATATACGATGCTGTCAACGGGTACAAACCTCTGCATACCTTTATCGCAAACGCAAAGCTTTTTAGGTGCGATATAATTCATTGCAGCTGTCATTGAAGATACAAACTCTTCATAAGAAATCGGTTTTATTAAATATCTGACAGCAATCCCATATCCCCTTACTGCGTAATCCCCGCTGTATGTTGTAAAAATTATAATCGGCTTACTTGGGTTTGACCTCAGAATTTGTCCTGTCTCCAGTCCGTTAAGACCGTCCATTTCTATATCCAAAAATACCAGATCAAAACTCTGCTCTTGAAACGCCTCAACTAAGTCCTCTCCGCTAATAAAAAGATTTACTTCATAATTCTCATTATATTTATTGCAATACTCTTCAATAATTCTTAAATCAGTTATATTATCGTCGCAAATCGCAATTCTCATTTCAACTCTCTTTTCTCTAATTTTTTCATTTTCTATACCGACGCAGAAGCAATTTATTCCATCCCGTAATTTACTTGCAAAATAAGAACGCATACCGCATTCGACAAATATCTCTTATAATCCTACCACAAATTTACCGTATAATCAACCGTTCGTGTCGCCAAATCTGCTGTTCGTGCCAAAAGCATTGACTTTCATTTGTTTAACTGATAGCCTAAGGTCACAACAAAACAAAGGAGATGAAAGCATAATGAGCAGTAAAAAAAATGTATTAGTTATCTTGTCAAAGCCAATTGCAAAGGCAGCTGATATGCTGGCAAAAGCCAGTTCGTCCTCAGTCAGTTTTTGCTTCACTTATCAGCCGGATGTGCCTGAGAAATTGAGAGCAGTTCATAAAGCTGAAAAATAAAGTATGCTGAAAAAGTTTTCTAAATATGCGGTTACAGCATGGATCAGAAACAATGTAGTTTCTGAAAACGACGCTCCGGTATATTGCTATGGATTAGAACTTCTTTTATCGTCAGTAATAAATCTTTTAATAATGATTTGCATTTCTTGCATATATGGCAAGCCCTTTATTCTTGTACCGTATATTCTTACATTCATCCCGCTAGGGATTTATGTCGGTGGCTATCACGCAAAATCTCATGTAAATTGCATAGTTTTTAATGCAGCTTTGTATATGGTTGCTATTGGTTTTCTCCTCGTTGTTTCTGCCCATAATGCGACCACAATATGTACATTTTTTAATCTTATTTCTCTCCTGTTAATTATATTTTTCTCTCCTGCTGAAGCAAAAAATAAGCCTTTATCTGAAGGCGAAGCAAAAAAATACAGAAAAATCTCAATTTTTATTTCTGTTTTCATTTTTATTATTGGCTTAATATTATATCAATTATGTGAAATTAATTCTCGTTTATATGCTATGGCTTGTTATGGCGAACTAAATACAGTATTGCTTATGATTTTAGGTATGTATTTGTAAAAATATATGTAAGCTGTTATTCATAAATGGCGTCTTTATGAATAATTCGCAAAAATAAAATGAAAGGATGAATACTATGAAAAAATTAGCAACTATTTTTTGGGCCGTTGTTATGATGCTTTTGTTATGTGTAACTGCCTTCGCAGAGAATTCCTATTCAGATACTTACTACTATAAGGAAAATCTTTCCGAAGGCGAGTGGGGTGGAACAGGTGCAAGGTACAAAACTACTACCAGTAAGGTCTATGTTGTGCCAACTTCTGCTCCTAACTCCAGAACAAGATTGCAAACATTATGTTATGTCAATGGCGCAATAACAAATAAAGCCGTAAACAAAGATATTGTTTTGATCAACACGAATCCAGAGACCAAATATGGTGTTACTAACCGTGTTGTAGAAGATGGGGACTACACAAATACTTTAGGCGTAAGTATGTGGCTTGGTGTTGCCCCTCTACTTGGTTCAGGTTCTTTGTCAGGAAGATGGAGTCCAGATTGGACTGGTCAAGGTAACGTGCAAATAGTATAATAGCTGTTTATTTATCTGTGGTCAGATAGAATAGGGCGGCATAGTAACTGAATCCCATCACTATGCCGCCTTTTGTTCATATATAAGGAGTAATTATGAAAAAAATGCATTTTATATTATTGTTTATTGCTTGCATAAGTTTCAGCATATGTGGATGTTCTCAGTCTGAAATAAATGAAGAGAGAATATTATCAGAATCTCACGATGCACATATCGAGTCTGAATGTGCGCCAACACCTAATCATCCTTCAGAGGTAATGCCTACACCAATACTTCCTGATGCTGCCACTCCGAATACCGGTGAAATGGAGCTGACCGTAGATTATTTTGGTGACGGCAAAGTGATTTATAGCTTTAGTGATGTAAGACTTACTGAAAATCTTCCTGAAGGAGAAAATCTTGCCGGTGATTATGCAGGCCCATTTCTTCTTATTGACGTTCAGGTTACGAATATAGATGTCCCAAATACAAGCACTTTTGTAACCAATGCCAACATTAACTGCTTTAATCTATATAAAACGGATTCCGAATCCACCAACATGTGGTATAGAGAGCCTGATTGGTTCAGTGACGCACATGTAGACAGCTCTGACCCTGACATGAAATCATATTTTACATATACATTGCCTATAATCGGAGAGACAGAAAGCTTCACACTTGGATACAGCATGGACACTGAAGCGATTTCATTTTTAGAAAGCGGAGACTTATCTCTGACCTATGCCATTTCCGGGGAAATAGTCCCACTAAATTACACATCATGAAAGCTATATTAAAACTGGAGCTGAATAAAGCGTTTAAAAACCCTCTGCTGCTTTTCAGCATTATATTGGGTTCAATTCTGGTGCTTTTAAGCGCCATACATGTTATAAACGGTTTCAACGATGAATTCAGCACTAAAAATCTCGTAGAAGAAGTAAATCGAACCGGAAAACTCGTTGAAATTCAAGCTGACAGCTACACTCTATATAATAAATGGATAGGGGCCGAGATGACATCACAGGTCAGCATTGCTTTTTTTTATCTTCTCCCCTTGCTTGCAATGCTGCCCTGTGGTTTTTCGCTGGGCTCTGAAATAAACAGCGGATACACAAAGCATATTATTCCACGCTGCGGAAGGAAAAATTACATTTTCGCAAAGTATATTTCCGCTTTCATAGCCGGTGGATTTGTAACTTCAGTTCTGCTCCTGCTGAGTGTTTTAATCGTTGCAGCATTCATACCTGCCATTGCTCCGAAAGTATTCAATACAATGTTCTATCCGATAATTCACGGCAATGTACTGTCTAAAATGGCTTTTCAAAGACCTTTGTTGTTTATTTTTTCCTATATAGGAATTGACTTTATTTTCGGCGGTCTTTTTGCCTGTCTGCCTTTAACAGCAACATTTATATTCCACAAACCAATATCCGCAGTTGTATCATCTTATATTCTTGTATTGTTCTGTGATATGGTACGTTCTTTTTTCCTGTATTTATTTTTTGTTGAGATTTCACCCATAAATTTAATGCACGCAATACCGCCTTTAAACGAGTCAAGATTTTATATGATAGCACTATGGTACGGTATATTTTTTGTTTTAAGCGTGCCGTACGGAATTTGCAAAGGAGTGAAATATGAAATTATTTAAGGTGTTACGATATGATATGCAGCGCAATAAATTTAATTTTATAAAATATCTGCTCCTAACCTGCGTTGCATTTTCATTTTTCTATCTTCTCTTTGTGTTTGATAGTTTTCATCAGTTTGCTTATTTTCTGACGGGTCCTGATAAAATTGATGAACTTAATTTATCTGTGGGCGACGGAATTCTTTTTGAATTAGGCGGCTCACTCCTTTTGCCGAACAATATTCAGAAAAGAGGAATAAGCTTTCCGGCATCATTCTTTTTAAGCAATATTCTCGTTTTGTATTTCACTTTGAATTATCTTATTGATGATCTTAATCACGGTGGTATTCAGATTTTCACCCGTTTGGGCAACATGAAAACATGGTTGCGTTCAAAATGTATTCTTAATATTATTACGGTTATAAGCTACTATGTTTTAGGCTTTATTATTTTCGGATTTCTATGTTTTCTCAATAATAAAATAATGAGCCTTCAACCCAATGCTGATGTTTTTTCCGTTAATTTTCACGCAATATATAAGCCTACATCTGATTGGAAATTATTTATCGCATTCTTTATCCAGCCTGCAGTTGTAATGCTGTGCCTTAGTATTTTACAAATGACATTAACATTGTTTATTAAGCCCGTCTATGCTTTTACAGCAATATGTATATACATAATGCTCGGTGTTTTCTTTGTAAATCCTGCATTTCTTTCTAATTATGCAATGCCGTTAAGAAGCTCAGCCATCGGCATCTATAATTTTGATTTCTTATCCTGCTTTTTAATTTGTTTGGTTATTATTATACTATCTATTGTTACAGGTCAAAAGAGAGCATCCTGTATGGATATATTGGGAATGAGGTGAACTAATGATAATTGAAATAAAGCATATGTCAAAATATTTTGGTCCCACTGCCGTTCTTAATGATATAAATATGCAGATGAAATCAGGTACCATTTATGGTTTTCAGGGAATTAACGGATGTGGTAAAACCATGCTTATGAGAGCTATATCAGGTCTGATTCATCCCACAGAAGGAGAGGTTCTGATTGACGGTCATTCCCTAACCGGTGAAAACAGTTTTCCGTCAAATATGGGATTACTGATCGAGACTCCTTCATTTTTAAATAATCACACCGGATTCGATAACTTAAAAATGTTGTCCGGACTAAGCGATAAACCTATAAGTGACGATGAAATACTTGAAGTTCTGAAACTTATGGAGCTTTCAGAAAGTGCAGATAAAAAAGTTAAGAAATATTCGTTAGGAATGCGGCAGCGTCTCGGTATTGCCTGTGCTATTATGGAAAAACCAGATCTTCTTATTTTGGACGAACCGTTCAACTCTTTGGACGAAGGTGGTATAGAATGTACTGCCCAGATAATAAAAGACGCTAAAAAACGCGGTGCCTTAATAATAGTTGCCTGCCATGATCATGAGCTGTTAAGTTCTGTTGCAGATGAAATCTTCAAGATTGTTGCAGGAAAAATTACGAGGCACCTTATAAAAAATGCAAATGGTGTGTTCTGCGATGAATAAAAAGAAAGTTGAAAAAATTTTAACAGCAGTGCTTATTGCAGCTGCCTTTCTGTATATCATTCGTGTATATAACATAAACCATTCTGAAATTTTAGATTACTTACCTCAAACTGCCAATCACAACATGCATGAAGTTGTGGCAATTCCATCAGGTTATTATAATCAGGGATATGTTGATATGAGCGGTTATTTTATGGAAGTACGCGGCTGCAATCTTATAAGATTAACTGATCTAAGCTCAGAGGGCTTTATTCAACAGAATGAAATGCCACTCGTGCCGCATACTGACAGCTGTGAGTATGTACTGCTTGTTACAGCCGTATTTCACTTTGAGGGAACTGGTGATCCGCTGGAAGGTGTAATAGATCTAAGCAACTTTTCTGTTGTCGGCAGCGACTATTACATAAATTACAGTTCTGAATTCAACGAGCTTGCTCTCCTTAATAAATTTCTCAACGGCAGCAGCCAGTTTTCAATAGCCAGCAGCAAAAATATAGAAGTAATTCTGCCGTTTCTCATTCCGGGAGAAAGTCCATGGAAAATAGAACCGGAATATATAAAGAATGATGACATAAGTTTACTTTTTTCCCGTTATCCTCAGGAGGAATACATTGATTTAGACATTTCCTGATTTAATATAAATAATTTCTTTCTCCGGGCAATCTGAAAATGGTAAATTATTTTCTGCGTCAAGCGCATCGGTTATCCGATGCGCTTGTATTTTTGATAATCAGGTAATCACAAAAAGATTATATCTGTGAGAATATAGAAAAATCCATACTTATTCTCAATCGGTTTTGATTGCGAGACTATTTTAATATATTCTGCACAAAGTACAGCGCCCCTCCATCAGAATGGAGGGGCGCAATAGAGCCTGCAAAGTGGCTGTCAACCACTGTTTGTTATGCTGCGAAATAAAATAGCAGCTTGTTTAATAACCTGCACGTTATGATAAATCACAGGTTTCTTATCTGGTTTTGAATCAGATTACCCACTGTGTCGGCAAGCATATCCATTGATTGAATTCTTGCAAAATCTCTGCCGTAGACAAGCTTTGCAGAAGGAACGTCTTCATCCTCGCCTGTAAACACACATACAACGGAAATTCCGTCTGAGCGTGCTCTTCTTACCTCGTAGGCAGTATCGGTGATGCCCGCCTGCTTTTCATAGGGAATAAATTCCTCAGAGCCGCTGCTCCTGATTTTCTTAATATCATTAGGCTTAACGTCAGAGAGAACAATCAGAATTTTATGGTCATACTGAGACTGGTTCATCAGATAATGGGCCGCTCTTATAGCAAGACCGTCTCTGTTACAGCCGTTTGAAACGTACTCAAAAATATTTTTATTCTTGTTACGCTCATTATAGTCTCTGTAAACACGCATGATAGTATAACCGGTCATGGAGCAGAAAGACATAACTCTGCAAGGTATGCCGCAGCGGGTAAGAGCTTCAGCTATGGTATAGCCCTGTCCGGAAACTATTTCCTGTCTGTTCTTCTGAGAGGTTGAGGCGTCAAGCAGAATATCTACACTGAGATTCCCCATGTCGCTCTGCTCGTCCTTTATAAATACCTTGTCATCATCAAGATATAAAGCTCTCCAGACAGCGCTGCCATTGAGTGTGCCGGAATTTGCCTTTATAGGTGATGGCTGCAGGTGCAGAAGAATAGAGTTTTGAATTTTTCCGGCAAGCTTTGAAACAGCGGCTCTGTTCTGGGCAATATTGGTTTTATAAGCTTTACGGTTTTTCTCCTTCTGCTCCGCTTCCTTGGTCTTTTGCAAAGCCTCAAACGCGTTCTGAATTTTACCTTTTACAGGTTCACCCTTGGTAAAATGCAGGTGGCAGTCTGTGTGGCTGCCGTTACAAAGTCTCCGCTCAATGTCGTTAATCTGGCCCTGATTATACATGGGCAGACCGTATTTTACAGACATAAACTCTCTGAGCTCTTCGGCGGTCATTTTGGTACGGATTTCCTCATCCTCATGCTGAGAGTCAGCAGATGATCCGCCGTACATATGGGAGGGATGATCTGCAAAGCCTATGCCGAACTTTCTGTAACGAGTCCTGTTTCCGGTCTGATTACGGCGTCTGAATGAGAGAAAATTCTTGCGCTTTTCCTTTTTTCTCTCCTCGGTGCTTATCTGGAACCAGCGCTTAAACAGCTCCACAGCTCTTGCAACAATCTGGTCTGTATCCATATCGGCAGTAAATTCAAGCTCATTTAAAAGCTTAATATCATACTTGTTGAGCTTAGGCTCCATGCCGAGGACGCGCATATAGTGAGCAAGTGCAAGGCAGTCATAGAGCTTATAATCGTCGATAGGTCCTCTGTATTCATCTACAAAGGCTCTGGCGTATTTTTCACGCAGCTCCTTTAAAACCGGTCTTTCCTCTACTTCCTTCTGAAATATACTGTTTTCCAGGCCCAGCCACAGAAGGCTTTCGTATGTATCGCCATCCTCATACTGAGTGAATGTGGCAAAAAGTTTTTCAATTTTAGGGTAATCGTAATGCTGACGGACGGCGCCTATAATACAGTTCCAGTATAAATCCGCGTCGCCGTCTTTGTCATAGGCTTTAAAATCAGGAGTAAAGTCATAATTTCTGGCTGAGTTCCAGATTATATTTATTGCCCTTTTTCTTTGAATATCAGAAATTTCTTCCATATTTAATTAAAAATATCCTTGCTTCCAAGTTTTTCGGAAATGCGGGTCGAAATAATATCGGACACGAGCTGACGCTCAAAGTCATCAAAGGACTTGTTGACGATACCCAGTTCAAGAGCTTCTTTTACGCTAAGTCCGTTTTCAACCAGCTGAACAGAGGCAAGCAGGCCGCGCAAATCCAGTGCCTTGGTGGAAATTTCGGAGCTGTCGCATTTCTTGCGGATTTCCTGGAAGAGAGCTGCCAGCTGCTCTGCGTATTCATCTTTAAGACGGGTGTTCTGTGCAAGCAGCAGCTTTTTAAGATCACCATGAGAAATAACAGGCATATTGATTACCATAAAGCGGGATGCCAGTGCCTCGTTTACTTCTCTTGTACCGGCGTAGCCATAGTTCATGGTTGCAATAAATCTGGTGCAGGGGGCAAGCTTAATTCTGTCGTAGCCGGGAACATCTATAATGCGGCGGAAGTCCAAAGCTGCATGGAGAACAGCAAGAGACTCGTTTTTAGCCATGTTAATTTCATCAAGAACACCGAAGCCGCCGAACTCGGCGCACTGATATATAGGGCCGTGTCTTAAAGTGACTTCACCGTTTTTAAATGTATCGGTTCCGATAAGGGAAGCTGCATCTGTGTTAAGATAGAAAGATATGTCCCACTGAGGGCGGCCGAAAACAGCTGCCAGATTTTCTGCCAGCACGTTTTTGCCGGTAGCCTTAGGGCCAACAAGAAGAAGGTTTTCGCCGGAGATAAGGGCTGTGAGAGCTTTCAGCCATACATCCTTGCCGTAATAAAGAAACTTGGGCTTGGGAATACGGTAGTCATGCTCACTCTCTGCCGGGTATTTGCTGCGAAAGTCTTTTATTCTATCTATAACGCTCTCATCTATTCCTTCACTTCTTAAAAAGTCTACCATATCTATCATAATAGTCCTCCGAACAGTTTTTTCTATGGCAATTATAGCAGTTACGACACATTTTGTCACCACTATTTTACTTAATATTGATAATGCAGAGAAAGTAGAATATAATTATATAAAACTCAGAGGAGAAAGTAATATGACAGAGCTGAAAAACCCATATGTCGCTGTCACAAGCGGCAATAAAATTACATACGGCGGCAATCAGAGCATGTCTGGCAACCCTATAATACAAAAATGCGGCTGTGGAGTTGTGGCCTCTGCGGATGTCATTATATACCTTAGAAAAACAGCGCAGACACCTCCCCTTACGCTTGAAAAATACAATCAATTTCTAAAGTTTTTAAATAGACATTATCTGCCTCTTATTCCTAAATTCGGTTTAAATCCCTTAGTCCTTTCAGCGGGGGTAAATTTATATTTCAGGAAAAGAAAGATGCCGTATAAAGCTTCATGGCTCTGTTCCGGAGAAAAGCTCTATTCCCGTATAGAAACTCAGCTTTCGGATAATATTCCGGTTATACTGTCTGTGGGAACTAATTTCCCCTGCTTCTGGCAGAAGAACAATTTAAATCTATATTCTAAGCTTAATAACTCTTACATTAAGACCAGCTCCGCCAAAGCCCACTTTGTAACCGCAACCGGAATTGACAGCCATTACATACGCATTTCATCTTGGGGACGGGAGCTTTATATATCAAAATCAGAATTTAAAGAGTACATTCACGCCCACAGCAACAGCTTTCTCTGCAATATGCTGAAAATAAGCAGAACATAAAATAAACCCCTACGGCAGATTTACTGCCATAGGGGTATTTCTTTAGTTTACACTGAAAAGTATATCTCCGTAGCCGGGATAAGGCCAGATGTCAGTGGGAGTAAGAAGCTCAAGCTTATCAACGTCCCGTCTTAGCTTTTCCATAGCGGGACGGACATTTTTTTCATATGATTGTGCCTGTTCCAGAGTATCCTCAAGCTTTCTTGCTTCTTTAACATAAGCTCTTAACGCCAAGAGGTGACTATTGGCAGAAGAAATCAGATTGGTGATCTTTGTGATCATAGACATTTCATAGCTTATATCAATGTCGGGGCTTAAATTCCGCTTCATAGTTGCCGCCTCGGCAAGATCCTTTGTAAATGAGCTTACAGCCGGTAAAATATCTCTTCTCACCATATCCTGCATTGTAAGAGCCTCAATTCTGAGAACCTTGCAGTAGTTTTCAAGCTTTATGGTGTATCTGGCTTTTATCTCATTTTCATTGTATATTCCGTGGCTTTCAAAAAGCTCTACATTCTTTTTGCTGAGATAGCGGGGTGCACAGTCAGGGGTTGCAGGGAAATTACTGAGTCCCCGCTCCTCTGCCTCTTTAACCCATGCCTTATCATATCCGTTGCCGTTGAAGATTATCTTCTTGTGATTTTTTATAACGTCCTTAATAAGAAGATGCAGTTCATCCTCAAAGTTTTCTGCCTTTTCAAGTCTGTCTGCATACTGGCGCAGAGACTCGGCAACAGCAGTATTGAGCACCACATTAACGCCGGATATTGAAGCAGATGAGCCCAGCATACGGAACTCAAATTTATTGCCGGTAAAGGCAAAGGGAGATGTTCTGTTCCGGTCGGTGCTGTCCTTGGGGAATTTAGGCAGTACATGAACGCCGACCTTAATAAGCTCTTTCTCTCTGCCGCCGTATGGCTCTTCATTTTCAATAGCGTTTAGAATGCCGTAAAGCTCGTCACCTAAGAACATGGAAATAATAGCGGGAGGTGCTTCGTCAGCGCCGAGGCGCAGATCATTTCCGGCAGAAGCCACAGACAGTCTGAGCATTTCCTGATAATCGTCCGCCGCCTGAATTACGGCACACAGGAAAAGTAAAAACTGAGCGTTTTCATGGGGTGTCTCACCGGGTTCAAGCAGGTTTACGCCTGTATTTGTAACGAGAGACCAGTTATTATGCTTGCCCGAGCCGTTAAGCAGAGCAAAGGGCTTTTCATGCAGCAGGCACACCATATCATGCTTTTTGGCAATTTTCTGCATAAGCTCCATGGTGAGCTGGTTATGGTCGGCTGCAATATTGGTGGTAGTATAAATAGGTGCAAGCTCATGCTGAGCGGGTGCGGTTTCGTTATGCTCAGTCTTAGCCGTAACACCCAGCTTCCACAGCTCTGCATCAAGCTCTGCCATGAAAGCTGCCACTCTGGGCTTTATAGTGCCGAAATAATGGTCGCCCAGCTCCTGTCCTTTAGGAGCGCAGCTGCCGAAAAGAGTTCTTCCAGTATAAATAAGATCCTTGCGCTTTTCGTATACCTTTTTATCTATGAGAAAGTATTCCTGCTCTGCACCGACGGTGGGCTTAATTGAGCTTACGTCCTTGTTTCCGAAAAGTGCCATTATTCTCATGCCTTGTTTATTCAGTGCCTCCATAGAGCGGAGAAGCGGGGTCTTTTTATCCAGAGCCTCACCGCCGTATGAGCAGAAAGCAGTTGGAATACAGAGCACATTATCTTTTATAAAAGCATATGATGTAGGATCCCATGCAGTATATCCTCTGGCCTCAAAGGTGGCTCTCAGTCCGCCGGAAGGCAGGCTTGAAGCATCAGGCTCACCGTGGATAAGTTCATTTCCCGAAAACTCCATAATGACCCGTCCGCCGTCCACCGGAGAAATGAAGCTGTCATGCTTTTCAGCAGTAAATCCGGTCATGGGTTGGAACCAATGGCTGAAATGGGTTGCGCCCTTTTCGATAGCCCAATCCTTCATTGCATTGGCTACCACATATGCGGCGGCACTGTCAAGTCGTCGCCCTTCCTTAATGGAACGCTGCACCTGCTGAAAAACATCCTTAGGCAGGCGGGCACGCATAACGGAATCATTAAAAACCATTGAGCCGAAAACTTCTGTGGCTGTATTCATATCTCCACCATACTTTCTCCATATAAAACGGTAAAATATACTTTTATCATAAGTATATTCCTATAAAAAATTTTGTCAACGATTTTTGCCGCTGTAATTTTTTATCGATTAAAAGTGTAAAAGAGCTTGACAAACGCCGGAGCGGGTATTATTATTAAGCCAATATATGAAACCTGTGATGAAGAGTAAGTAGCTTTCTGTTCGTTTTTCAGAGAGTCGCCGGTTGCTGTAAGGCGATAATCGGGCAGCTTGTGAATGGGCTTCTGAGGGTGACCGAAAGCTTTTTAAGTGAGTAGCAGTCAACGGGTATCCCGTACCCGTTATCAGTGCGGGGTCGTATGTCAGTACGATTTATGAGTGGGTATTATATACCAACTTGGGTGGCACCGCAGGATTCTTCCTGTCCCTTGATTTTGAGGGACAGGATTATTTTTTTATTGTGAGGTTTTTGAGATGTTTCTATTATCTAAACGATGGCGGCTTTTAATTTCCCCGTAAAAACTATATAAATATTTATTTGGAGGATTTTAAAATGAAAAAACTTATATCTATTATATTATGTACTGTTTTAGCTTTGTCCCTTGCCGCATGCGGCGGAACCGGCAATGAAAACAATTCTGACATCCCACTCATCGGAATATCTCAGTATGGGGAACACCCTTCTCTTGACAACTGCTTTAAAGGTTTTCTTTTAGGTCTTGAAGAAGCCGGACTCAAAGAGGGTGTAGATTATAATTACATCTACCAGAACGCAGGCTTTGACGATAATATAGCCGTTCAGATAGCTCAGAATTTCTCCGCCAAAAATGTTGACTTAATGTGCGGCATTGCCACCAACTCTGCTACCGCCTGCTATGCTGCCGCAGAAGATAAAAACATTCCCGTTATCTTCAATGCAATCACCGACCCTGTTGAAGCTAAGCTTGACTCAGGTAATGTTACCGGCATTTCCGATAAGCTCCCAATAGATGCCCAGTTAAAGCTCATCAGAGCATGTCAGAGTGACGCTAAAACCATTGGTATTGCATACACAACAAGCGAACCTAATTCTGTTTCCGCTATTGCAGAATATAAAGAAAAAGCTCCCGAATACGGCTTTGAGATAGTAGCTGTAGGCGTAACTTCTCAGGCTGAGGTAACTCAGGCTATAGACAGCCTTATCCAGAAAGGCGTTGACTGCATTTCAAATCTCACTGACAACAATGTTGTGGGTGTGTTAGATACTATTCTTGACAAAACCAATGAAGCCGGAATTCCAGTTTACGGCAGCGAAATTGAGCAGGTAAAGAAAGGCTGTATTGCTTCAGCCGGTATAGAGTATGTTGAGCTTGGCAAACAGACCGGCAGAATGGCTGCAAAGATTTTAAAGGGCGAAGCCAGCTGTGAGGATATTCCCTACGAAACAGTTACCGACTTTGAGGTATACATTAACAGTGCCGAACTGCAGAAGCTTGGTATAACTCTTCCTCAGGATATAATCAATACAGCAATAGACATCTGCGAAAGCAAGTAAGGAAAACTGATTATGGAATTTTTAGAATTACTTGAAAGCACGGTTACTCAGGGCTTCATATATGCCCTTTTGACCTACGGAATATACATTACTTATAAGCTGCTGGATTTTCCGGATCTGACAGTAGACGGCAGTTTTCCTTTAGGTGCTGCTGTTACTGCAGTTATGTTAACCAAAGGAGTTAACCCGTTTCTGACTCTTGTTATTGCTATGGCGGCAGGAGCTTTGGCAGGCTTTGCTACCGGCTTTATACACGTTAAGCTTAAAGTCCGTGATTTGCTTGCCGGCATTATTACAATGACCGCTCTTTTCTCTATTAACCTCCAGATTGCAGGCTCAAACCTTAATATCGGTCGTGATGTAGATACAATTTTTGTAGCACCGCCATTTGACGCTCTTTTTGGTTCTATGGGCCTTATACACCGCAAGCTTATAATTTCTCTTATTTTAGTTGTAATATTCAAGGTAATCCTTGATTTATATTTTGAAACTAAAAACGGCTTTCTTTTGAGAGCTACCGGAGATAATGCAGCTCTCGTTACTACCCTTGCAAAGGATAAGGGTAAAATGAAGATTTTAGGTCTTGTTATAGCCAATGCCCTTGTTGCCCTCGCCGGAGCTGTCGTATGCCACGAGCAGAGAGGATTTTCAGCTACAATGGGTACAGGCCAAATGGTTTTCGGACTTGCGGCAGTTATTATAGGAACTACAATATTTAAAAAGCTTTCTTTTGTAAAAGGAACCACCGCCGTTTTAGTAGGCAGCATTGTATATAAAGGCTGCATACAGCTTGCCATAAGTCTCGGACTTCCGGCAAACCTTTTAAAGCTGATAACAGCTGTACTGTTCCTTATCATTCTGGTTCTCGGAAACCGCGGGGAAGGCAGGTCAAAGAGTAATGCTTGAGCTAAAAAATATAAGAAAAATATATAATCCGGGTTCTGTCACTGAGATGTGTCTTTTTGATGGCTTTAACCTCAGCATTAAAGACGGCGAATTTGTTTCCGTTGTCGGAAGCAACGGCAGCGGTAAGACTTCCATGCTGAATATCATCTGCGGCAGCATACCTATTGAAGGCGGAGAAATACTTATAAACGATGAAAAAATCAACGGGCTTGATGATTATAAGCGCTACCGTAAGATAGGCAGAGTTTATCAAAATCCCTCTATGGGAACATGCCCCAATCTTACCATGCTTCAAAATCTTTCACTTGCCGATAACAAGGGTAAGCGTTTCGGACTCAGCAAAGGTATCAATTATAAGAGAGCAGATTATTACAGAGAGCAGCTTGCAAGTTTAGGCTTAGGGCTTGAAAACAAAATGGACATTAAGCTGGGTGCTCTTTCAGGCGGTCAGAGACAAGCTGTGGCTCTTGTAATGGCAACCCTTACACCTATTGATTTTTTAATCTTAGATGAGCACACAGCGGCTCTCGACCCAAAAACAGCAGAAATCATCATGCAGCTCACCGATAAAATAGTAAAAGAAAAAAATCTCACCGCTATAATGGTCACTCACAACCTGCGTTACGCCGTTGAATATGGTAATCGGCTTCTTATGATGGATAAAGGGCATATGATTTTAGATAAGGCAGGAGATGAAAAGGCTAAAGTCACAGTTAACGACCTGCTTCACATTTTCAATGAAATCAGCATTGAATGTGGTAACTGATAAGATGTGTATGCGAGAGAATATTAGCAGAACGCATTCATAAAATCTTGTTTCCCCCAATATAAGCATATCAAAACTTTTGGACATTCAGAGTCAATTTCCTCGTTACGCAAAGATACGCGGAATACATATTGACAGTGTGCCAGTGAGATACTTCCGAGCAATGTACCATGAGTGTTTTATATAATATCCTAAGAAATCCGGCTGCTCCATGATTTCTTAGGATATTTTCATCTGAACTTTATAAAACACTTTATACTAAATTAGATTATTGGTTTCCCTGCTGTACTACCCCAATGCGAAATCCGGCAGCAAATCCATAAATAGCTATATACCAATGCTCAGCCAAGGGCGCCGTCTTTTATGTTATAATAAATTTATATTTTGCAAATGTCATATTTTGTGCTTATAGATCGTTTTATAGACAGAGGCCTCAAATAACATAGGAAAGGCGGTGCAGCAGATGAATGAAATGCAAGCGCATAGACTGGTAGAGCTTTATTCGGATATGATACTGAGAATTGCATACCACTACCTGAACCACTGCAGCGACGCTGAGGACATTTGCCAGAGCGTATTTTTGAAATATCTTACTATGAACAAACATTTCAAGGATTGCGAGCACGAAAAGGCATGGATTATACGCACAACTATAAATGAATGTAAGGACAGCCTTAAAAGCGCATGGAGGAGAAAAACAGTTCCCCTTGATGCGGCGGCAGACAAAGAAATTCCCGCTGAACCACAAGGCGAGCTGAGTCAGGCTATAAAGAAATTGCCGAAAAATTACAGGCTCAGTATATACCTGCACTACTATGAGGGCTATTCTGCCAGAGAAATCGGCTTGTTTATTGGCAAAAGCGAAAACACTGTCTGTGCCTACCTTTCCAGAGGAAGAAAGAAGCTTAAGGATATTTTATCCGAAGGTGACGAAGGAGGTTTCAGAAATGTCAGAGTTTAAAAAAGACTATACGCAGTCTATGGACAGCCTGCATTTTTCCGAAAATGCCAAATTCCGGTTGACGGAGAAGCTTTGCCAGACAAGCCTCCGGAGTCGGAAAGGCAATAATATGAATAAAAAATTTGTTTTAATTCTGGCAGCGGTTTTGATTATTGCTGCTCTGTGCGGCGCGGCGTTCCATGTTTTCTGGTCAAATACTCTTACTGTAACTGCCAATACTTCTCAGTCCCAACGAATTGAAGCTGAGCATAGCGGACTTTCAAGCAAGCCTGCAAAAACTGCACAGAGCACTGATACCGTGAGTGTTACAGAACAGGGTGTAACAGTGTCGGTGGAACAGGTAATCGCGGATAAGCACAGTGCAGAAGTTGCGCTCGTAATTTCCGGATTTGAACTTGCCGACGGAGAATTTCCCGATATATACGGTATGGGAGCAGAGCTCGGAGGAGAGGAAATTTTCACTGCGCTTAGCGGAAGCTTTTATGATGGTATAACTGTAAATGAAAACGGTGAATCGGTATATGATGATGGAACTCCCGTTAAGCTTAACTCTGAGGGCTGTTCTATTTACAGATTTGCAGATTCCGACGGAAATTTCAGATTCAGAATGACAATGAAAACCCAGAAAGACATGGATAAATACAAGGGGCAGCCTTTAAAGGTGTGGATAAGTAATCTGGGCACCGGTGATAAGGGAGAACACAGAACAGATGTGGAAGCAACATGGACTCTCTCCTGGCCTTTCGAGGGCAGCGGTGAAATAAGAGAGTTGGAAGTGAATAAACCTATCGGCAGCTCCGGTAACACCTTAAAAGATGTTCAGCTTACACCTCTGGGAATAAATACTGTTGTACAGCTCAGTGAACCCTTTGATGGGTGGGAAACCCTTGACTTCCTGAGTCCGAGGCTTGAGGGATACCGCACCTCAGACGGCATTATACATGACAGTCTCCTGCCCGAAGCAGAAGGGTATATTGATGAAGAAAACCTTCTTGCAAACCAGAATACTAAGTCCAATGAAATTATTGAAGTAAATAATGTGGATGCACTTATCTATGCAACATACGAGCTTGATGAAACTACCGGTAATTATATAAGAGATGAAATTGTTGTAGAATTTAATTAAAATTCGTTGTATAGCACCCTCTGCCAAAAAAAGGTTGAGGGTGTTTTTACTATAAACACGTAAAGTGTCCCATTCGTCCTACATTATAAATTCAGGGCTGTGCCTTTATAGCATGGCCCTTTTAATCTGGATTTTAAAATTTTTTAGGCCTTGACAATAGTCCCAAAATGGACTATAATGCAAATAGTCCGATTATGGACTATATTCCGCATATAAATTAAACATGTAAGGAGGATAAGCAGTGGATAGCAATACCAATGCAACAAAAGTCTTAAAAGAAAACAATATTCCTTATTCAGTAATGGAATATCCTGAACACGGGCCTGTTGCAGCTGTGGAAGTTGCCGAATATTTCGGCTTTGGTGACAGCGCCGACCGTCTTTTCAAAACCCTTGTTACAACGGATCACAAAGGCGGCTATTATGTATTCGCCCTGCCCGGTGAAAAGCGCCTTGATCTCAAAAAGGCTGCGGCATTTGTCGGAGTTAAAAATCTTCAAATGTTAAAGCCGGATGTATTTATGGAACTTACCGGTTATGTCCACGGCGGCTGCTCCCCTCTTGGCATGAAAACTCTGCTGCCTACCGTTTTGGATGAAAGCGCAAAAAACCGGGACACAATTTATGTTTCCGGCGGTCGTGTCGGCCTGCTGCTTGAAATTGAACCTAAAGTTCTGGAAAACCTTGTAGACGCGAAGTACGCAGATATTACAAAATAAAAAGAAAGGAAAATCAAACTATGGATTTCAAAGAATTAGCCGAAAAACGTTATTCATGCAGAAAATTTACTGACCGCAAGGTCGAAAGAGAACTGCTGGATAAGATTGTTGATACCGCAATTTCCGCTCCTACCGCAGTAAACAACCAGCCATATAAAATCTTTCTTATGGATTCCGAGGAGGCAAAGCAGAACATTCGGAAGGCTACAAGCTGCTCATTCGGCGCAGACGCATTCCTTATTGTCGGCGGCAAAAAAGCGGACGGCTGGGTAAGATCCTTCGATAAAAGAAATTTTGCCGATGTAGATGCAAGTATCGTTGCTACCCACGTTATGATGGAAATATATGACCTTGGCCTTGCTACCACATGGGTAGGTTATTTTGATGTACCCATACTCAAGGAAATTTACCCCGAAATGCGTGATTATGACCTGATTGCCCTGTTCCCAATCGGTTACAGTGCCGAAAAAGGCGGTCAGCCCTCCCCCAAGCATTATGAGAGAAAATACCGCGAAGAAATGCTGACCGTATTATAAACCAATCAGGAAATGTGAAGTGATTTATATATGAACGAAGAATTAGGAAAATGGAACAGACTTGCAAAACATCAGGACGAGATTTACCATAATTACGCGAAAAATATAGGGCTGACTGACGCGCAGTTCTGGGTTTTATACGCCTTATGCGAAACCAATCAGGCTCTTTGCCAGAACACGCTCTGCGAAAACTGGTGCTATTCCAAGCAGACAGTAAGCGCCGCAGTTGCAAGTCTTGAAAAATCAGGTTTAGTTTATCTCAGCTTTGCCGAAGGTTCACGCAAGCAGAAGGATCTGAGATTAACCGAAGCAGGAGAAGAATTCTGCAATAACTACATACGTTCATTACTGGCATCCGAAGAAAAGGTTCTGCAATCACTTACCCCTGATGAAAGAAACGAATTTTTCCGCCTGCTGGAGGGTTTACTTAGCAGGCTGGAAGATGCATTGCAAACCTGATTTATATCCGTATTTTACATTTTTCATCGGGTAAATCATGGTCAGGTATTTTTAATATATACCTCTCCCCTCTCTGCCCGCTCCGTTTACATATACAAAAAACTGCACCCCGTTTATCGGCACAAAAATGCTTTATAAATGGGGTGCAGTTAATTTTCAGTCTGTTTTCTGAGCTTTATTTAAAAATTCTTTTACTTTTTTTGCGTCCTCCGAAAGGACCTTAACTTTATTCAGCAGATTTCCATAGAACATTTTTACGTCAGCGTCAGCTAAAATATAACGAACCTGACCGTTATTTATTGCAATAGAAAACAGCCTTTCAATCTGTTTCGGAGTCCATGCTGTATATTCGCTCAGCTTTTCAATGGTTTCATGGGTCTTTGCAAAGCTTCGGCTATTGTCCAGAGCATTGATCATTCTGGTTTTCTCCCGCTCATTTTCATCGCTAAGCTGATCGGCTTTAATATATTCTTTTCTGCATTTATAATATTTTTCTTCCAGAACCTCTGCCTTCGCGGTTTTTTCTATAATTGCCTTTACGAGTACATCCAGTTCAGATCCGTCTGTATAGTCTGCCGGGGTAAAATACTTAATTCTGTCCTCCCGCATCATCTGATATACCTTGGACTTGTCCTTAGTATCAGCATTAAATACGCCTATTGAATGGCCGCCGTATTTGTTTACAAGCTTCATACACGGAACATCTGTGTCACTGTCTCCGATGTAAACCATATTGCGAAACGGAACTCTTATTTCCTCGGGAGAAAAATACTCATTGACGCCCTGATCGTTTACATCCAGAACACCTTTTTCTATTCTGAAAAGGTATTGTGTTTTATTTGTAAAGTTAATTACCTGCGCCGGCCATACAGCCACATTATTTTCGTCGTAGTAAAAGGAGCAGGCGTAAATTTTCTCAAATTCTCCCGCCACCTTTGTTCCCTCAATCATTTCCTTTAATCCGGATGAGATGATATAATGCTCCACCTTTACACCGTGCTCCAGTCCGTACTCTCTTATCCGGCTGAACCAGTCCTCAACGCCCGGGAAAAGCTCCACCTTCGACCCATAATCGTTAAGATTGTCCCGAGTTAAATCCACCTGTCCGTGGGCCTTGTTTATCATTGAGAACATCCATGCAAGATTCTGATCCATATCATTATTTTCTGCCAGAGCGTTTGACTCTTTCCAGAATTCATCTACCTCACAGCCTACTGACTGAATGTAGCCCTGAGCCTGCATATCATCGGGAGAAAGGGTCTTATCAAAGTCATAGCAGATAGCCAGAACAGGCTTATCTTCTTTTTCTTTCCTATCGTAATGTTTGTTTTCCATTAATACCTCCTAAGCGGAAATAACTATTCAGAATACAATTTATATGTTTTATTATATTGCATGAACTGCAAAATGTACAGCGTAATTGCATAATAAAAAAGTCCGGACATATTCGTCTGCCCGGACTTTTTTATCAAGCATATATTTTAGCCGTACTGTTCTGAAATATAAATATGCAAAAATTCTTTTAAAACTGTTTTGGCTAAGGCCGGCGATTATTTTCCTTTACCGCTTACTTTATAAAATGGGGTTTTATCGCCTCTCCGCAAGATATATATCGGCTCTTGACTGGGTTGCCTCTGCAACTTCTTCGGGGGTTTTATCGCCTCTCCGCAAGATATATATCGGCTCTTGACTGGGTTGCCTCTGCAACTTCTTCGGGGCTTTTATC
>RCNI01000170.1_pt1 | contig 42384 bp, 41 predicted proteins | sample 2041151 | NCBI WGS metagenome assembly RCNI01 (sample SAMN09708214, study PRJNA481090) | feces metagenome | isolation source: feces | place: Antarctica: Albino Rookery
GTATGTTGACTAACTTCCCAACTATTCGTAAGGCTGTTAAGAAAATGGCTACTATCGATAAATTGACTAACGATGGTACTTATTCTAACCTTTCTAAGAGAGAAGTTCTTCAGATTTCTCGTCAGCGTGCTAAATTGGAAAAGAACCTTGGTTCTATCGCTGACTTGACTCGTCTTCCATCAGCATTGTTCGTTGTTGACGTGTTGAAAGAAAACATTGCAATCCGCGAAGCTAACCGTTTGGGTATTCCTGTATTTGCAATCGTTGATACTAACTCTGATCCTTCAAACGTAGATTTCGTAATCCCAGCTAACGATGACGCTACTAAATCTGTAGAAGTTATCTTGGATGCTTGCTGCGCTGCAATGGCAGAAGGTTTGGAAGAAAGAAAAGCTGAAAAAGTAGATGTAGAAGCTGCTGGTGAAAACGCACCTAAAGTAGCTAAGAAAAAAACTTCTAAAGCTCGTATGGACAAAGCATCAGAAGACGCAATCAATGCATCTAAATCTGCTGCTTTCACAAATGACGAAGAAGCTTAATCTATATTTTTAGATACTATTAGTGAGAATTGAAAATTGAGAATCGAACGTAATGCTCCAATTCTCAATTCTCAATTCTCTTTTTTGTTTTAAAGACATTTATTAAACCCAATAAAAAAGAAATTATTATGGCTGTAAGTATGGCTGATATCACCAAGCTTCGTAAAATGACAGGAGCTGGTATGATGGACTGCAAAAACGCTTTGACTGAATCTGAAGGCGATTTCGACAAGGCTTTGGAAATTATCCGTAAAAAAGGACAGGCAGTAGCTGCAAAACGTTCTGACCGTGAAACTTCAGAAGGTTGTGTTTTGGCTAAATCAACAGGTAACTTTGCTGCAATGATCGCTTTGAAGTGCGAAACTGACTTCGTTGCAAAAAATGCTGACTTCGTTGCTTTGACTCAGGCTATCTTGGACGCTGCTATCGAAAACAAGTGCCAGACTATCGAAGAAATCAAAGCTCTTCCTATGGGTAACGGTACTATCAACGATGCTGTTGTTGAACGTAGTGGTATCACTGGTGAAAAGACTGAATTGGATGGCTATTCATTCGTTTCTGGTCCTTACACAGCAGTATACAACCACCAGAACAAAAACTTGCTTTGTACAATCGCTGCATTCAACGAAGAATGCCAGGCTCAGACTGCTCACGAAATCTGTATGCAGATTGCAGCTATGAACCCAATCGCTGTTGACGAAGCTGGTGTTCCTGAAGATGTTAAACAGAACGAAATCAACGTTGCTATCGACAAAACTAAAGCTGAACAGGTTCAGAAGGCTGTAGAAGCTGCTTTGAAGAAAGCTGGTTTCAACTTGTACATTTGCGAAAGCGAAGAACACATGAACGAAGGTATCATGAAGGGTTCTATCACTGAAGCTCAGGCTGAAGAAATCCGCAAGATCAAAGAAACTGTTGCTGCTGAAAAGGCTGCTAACTTGCCAGAACAAATGATTCAGAACATCGCTAAGGGTCGTCTTGGCAAGTTCTTGAAAGAAGTTTGCTTGTTGCGTCAGGAAAGCATCATGGATCCAAAACAGACTGTTGCTGATGTCTTGAAAGCTGACAAGGCTGACTTGACTGTAACAGATTTCAAACGCTTCACTTTGCGTGCTGAATAATAAGGTCTGTTGGATATAGGTTTAACTGATTAATCAATAAAATATTACGCGAATTGTTAGATTGTTTCAAGCTTGTCTTGAACATCTGATAATTCGCGTTTTTTTTGTATCCTTTCGATGGGTAGGGATTATTGTTTTGCTTCCTTGAGCGTGCATGGTTGTTTCGGTCATCATCCGGAGTCGTTTTTCTTTAATGGAAACGATTCTGTTGTTCTTTCATAAAAAATGCTATCTTTGTCAGTCTATTACTACGAACATCTTTTGTCTGAATTTTGAATCTTACCGTGAAGTAGAAATCTTATCGTATTCGGTGATAAACAGAGGATATGGCTATGTTGACTTATCCGAAGTATAGAGGAAAGAAATAACCTAATAGTATAATATATGAAACATTTGATAGCATGTGCATTGATGTTGACCTGCTCTATGGCAACGCATGGAACGAACCTTTATAAGGTGAAGAAAGCTGTATTGGAAGACAAAGAAATGAATCTTGTCGACAAAATGGCTCATCAGGTAGTCTCTTCAGGATTGAACGCCGGAAGTGGCTATGGGGAAGTATGGATTAGAGATTTTAATACTTTTATCACGACGGCTATGGAGGTGATGCCTGATGAAAAAATCCGAGAAGCTTTGAATCTCTTTTTCCATTTTCAGGGTACAGATGGAAATATTGTCGATGGATATATTCCTATTACCAAGGCTGATTTGAATAATGTAGGAGGATACAAGTATCGTCTGTCTCCTTCAGCTCCCGATTATGCAGCTCATAAGAATACGGTAGAAACGGATCAGGAAACTTCCTTGGTTCAGGCCGTATGTCAATATGTGGTCAAAAGTGGCAATTATGCTTATTTGGATAGTCAAGTGGATGGAATCTCTGTACGCCGTCGTGTGGAGATGGCCATGGAGTATCTCATGAAAGATAAATATGAGCCACGGTATGGTTTGATTATCGGTGCCACTACTGCAGATTGGGGAGATGTGCAGCCCGAGCATCTTTGGGGGGTAGAAATCGACGAGAATACACATTATGCTATTGATATTTATGACAATGCGATGTTCGTATTGGCCATTGAATCTTATTTGAAGCACATCGCTAAAGATACAGAAAAGGCAAAATGGACTCAAGTATCTGCCGATCTCAAGAAGAATGTAAGGAGTCATTTGTGGGATGAGAAGAACAAGAAGTTCATTCCTCATTTGTACTTGAACGGATCGCCATTCAGCAGTAAGTTCAATGAAAACCAGATTTATTATCATGGAGGTACGGCTGTAGCTGCTTTGGCTGGTCTCCTTTCCAAGGAAGAAGTAGGGGAAGCCAATAGCAAGATGCTGGAAAATGTGAAGAAAGCTCACGCAGAGACTATCGGACTGACCATGTATCCTGCCTATCCGGCTGGAGCCTTTAAAGGGGTAGGAATGTATCCTTACGGTTATCAGAATGGAGGCGATTGGACTTGGTTCGGGGCTCGAATGATTTGGGCTTTGATTCAGCACGGATACATTCAGGAGGCATACGATGAATTGAAGCCGATGCTGCATCGAGTCATTCAGAATGAAGGATTTAATGAATGGTATACTCCTGCGGGCGAACCTAAAGGTTCCGGTACATTCAGAGGAGAAGCCGGTGTGCTTGTTACAGCTATCCGTATGTTGAAAAATTGGGCAGTGGATTATGAAAAGAAGTCTTTGGAAGACGTGAATGGAACAACGGTTCTGTTTACTTTCGGGCAATCGAACTCAGCCAATCATGGAAGAGGAACTTTCCAACCGAAAAGCAAGGTATTGAACTATTACAAAGGAATCGTTTGTACGGCAAAAGATCCATTGATAGGAGCTTCAGGCATGGGAGCTGGTCCATGGACCCGTTTAGGTGAGAAGATGAATGAACAAGGAATGTCGAAGGGAGTCACTGTGATTCCTATTGGCATGGGTGGGGCTACCATTGCCAATTGGTCTGAGGGTGGAATCTATCATTCCATGCTGGTGGAAACAGTTGAAAACGTGATTCAGAACGGGGTGCACATAGACTATATTCTTTGGCATCAAGGAGAAAGTGATAATATTCAGGGTACTTCAAAAGAAGTCTATAAGAAACGTTTCTTGGAAATCCGTGAAGTTTTCCGCTCTCGCAATATTACAGCTCCTATCGTAGTGGCACAGGCTTCATACCATCCCAACACGGATTTGTCGAAAGGAGGAATATCTGAGGCTGTCAGAGAAGCACAGAAAGAATTGGCTAAGGAATACGATGATATTTATGCAGGACCCGATACCGACCGATTGAATTTGGCGGTACACAGAGCTGATGGTATTCATTTCTCAACTTTAGGTCAAGATTTGCATGCTGAGGCTTGGTTGAAAGCATTGAAGAAAATTCGTTAGTTCTGTGGAGGGCAGTCGCTGTCATCCTTAAGACAGGCTTGCCTATATTTATGCAGTAATACCCCAAGGCTCTATCAACACTCTTTCTTGGGAATAGATGTTGGTAGAGCCTTGAGTGTGGATATTGGGTCAACAAAAAGAGGCTTGTTTCGGCCGATATTGTCGTTTCTTTTTTAAACAAGCTATCATTTAGTCTGGGTATAACCTTCTGCTTTCAGAAGTTCAATTACCCTCTGTTTGAAATCACCTTGTATTAAAATTTCTCCATCCTTGACCGAACCTCCTACGCCGCATTTCGTTTTCACTAATTTTCCCAAGTCCTTCAAATCAGATTCAGAACCAATGAATCCACGAATTAAGGTAACCGTTTTGCCGCCTCTACCTTTTTTTTCCATACCGACTCTTAACTTCTGCTGTTTCTTGTCAAGAGTTTCTTCTTCCGTCCTTTCCTCCGTTTCATAGCCGAAATCAGGGTTTGTTGAATACACGATATTTAGTCTATCTTTCCAATCATTATTTTTCATAAAATCACTCTATTTAACAAATCAAAGGTAAAACTTTTTTAGAGATTCTATACACTTTTCCAATTAATTAGCGTAATTTTGCAAGATTAGAACCGAATATAAAAGAAAAAATGGCAGCATCCGTCCGTAAAGTAGTAGATAAAGTTCCAGAGCCGACTCTCCGTAGGCTACCATGGTATCTTTCGAATGCAAAGCTGATGAAAGAGAGAGGGGAAACTTTTGTTTCTTCTACCCAAATCTCTCGTCAGATTAATATCGATGCTTCACAGATTGCGAAAGACTTGTCGTATGTCGCTATTTCCGGACGTACTCGTGTAGGATATCAGATAGACCAACTGATTACTGTCTTGGAAGATTTTTTGGGTTTCACCAACATGCACAAAGCTTATCTTTTTGGAGTAGGTAGTTTGGGAGGAGCCCTTCTTCGGGATACCGGTTTGGCACATTTTGGCTTGGAAATTGCAGGAGCCTTTGATGTCAATCCTGATTTGGTGGGAACAACCATTGGAGGTATTCCTATCCATCATTCGGATGATTTTGAAGAATACATGAAGAATAGTGATGTCAATATCGGCGTACTGACAGTGCCTATTAATATTGCACAAGAAATTACAGACAAGATGGTGGCTGGAGGAATCAAAGCCATTTGGAATTTTACCCCTTTCCGTATTCGTGTACCAGAAGGTATAGTAGTCCAGAATACTTCACTCTATGCTCATCTGGCCGTAATGTTTAACCGTTTGAACGAAAATAAAAGAAATAACTTATGAAGATCATTGCGATAGGCATGAATTATCCGCTTCATTGCAAGGAACTCCATGCCAATGAAATCCTTCCTGAAGAACCGGTCATTTTTATGAAACCGGACTCTGCTTTGCTGAAAGATGGCAAACCTTTTTTTATTCCTGATTTTTCTAAGGAAATGGAATATGAAACCGAGCTGGTGGTTCGTATCAACCGTTTGGGAAAAAATATCTCAGAGCGTTTCGCTCATCGATATTATGATGCCGTAACCGTGGGTATAGATTTTACTGCTCGTGATTTGCAGCGTAAGTTCCGTGCGGAAGGTAAACCTTGGGAATTGTGCAAGGGATTTGATAACTCAGCAGCGATAGGTGATTGGATTCCTGTTGAACGTTTTGCTGATGTGCAAGACCTTCATTTCCATTTGGACATTGATGGAAAGACAGTTCAATCTGGATATACAGCTGAAATGTTGTTTGGCATTGACCGTGTCATTGCGTATGTGAGTCAGTTCTGTACCTTAAAGATTGGTGACTTGATCTTTACAGGAACTCCTGTTGGTGTGGGACCTGTGCAGATTGACAACCATTTGGAAGGTTATCTTGAAAACGAAAAAGTCTTAGATTTTTATATACGATGAAGATTCGAGTAGGATTTGGATTTGACGTACACCGCTTGGTAGCGGGTCGTGAATTATGGTTGGGAGGCATCCTTTTCAAGCATGAATTGGGGCTGTTGGGCCATTCGGATGCGGATGTCTTGATACATGCCTTGTGCGATGCGTTGCTCGGAGCCGCTAATATGCGTGACATTGGTTATCATTTTCCTGATAATGCAGGAGAGTTTAAAAACATTGACAGTAAAATCTTATTGGCCAAGACCATTGAGTTGATTGCTACCAAAGGGTATCGGGTAGGAAATGTTGATGCAACTATTTGTGCAGAACGTCCGAAGTTGAAGAGTAGGATACCGGAAATGCAGGAGTGTCTGGCAAAAGTGATGGGAATCGATGTAGAAGATGTATCCATAAAAGCGACGACAACAGAAAAGTTGGGATTTACCGGTCGTGAGGAAGGTATATCAGCTTACGCAACGGTTCTTATAGAAAAAGATTAATCAATCGTTGAAAAAATAAAGAAGGAGCCTTTGAGGTGTTCAATACACTCAAAGGCTCCTTCTTTTATATAACTGGTCATTGGAAGACGTTGCATTGTAGTCACTGCTGTCGGATGAATCTTTCTTTAGCAGAGCTGATCTTCTTATCCACAGCTATGTTAATGATGAAAGATTTTGGACATAGGTGTTTATAGAATGAGGCCGATGGTCAGAAGAACTCCAAAAATTAAGATATTCCGTGATGTTTCTCCTAAAATGTTGTTCAGGGCTTTGCCGTGATTGATTTGTGCCATTTTTCGGGTTGTGGCAATGTGCGAAATCAGATAGATTTGAGGCAGCAGCACTGCGTAGATTTTTCCTATGAACAAGAAGTAGAAGCAGAGCCAGCAGGCTGTCAGTCCGAGAAATAGGTACATGCTGAGTCCGGCCTTGGCACCGAAACGAACTACTAAAGTGCGTTTGCCACTTATCTTATCTTGTACGCGATCGCGGAAGTTGTTGACCATGAGCAGCGTATCAATGACCAGACCGCAGGCCAATGACACAATGGTTACTGAAGTGTTCCAATCACCGGCCATAATATAATAGGTGCATCCTACGGGAACAAATCCGAAGAAGATGAGAACCAGCAAATCTCCCCAACCGTGATAAGCCAAAGGATAAGGTCTGGCGGTATATAGGAAAGCGAAGATGACACAGGCAATTCCTACAGGAATCATTTCCCATCCAGAGAAGAATAACAGACAAAGCCCAACGAGGCATGCCAATATCGTAGTAATGGCGATTCCTATTCCCATTGCTTTGGGAGTGATCCATCCTTGAGAGCAGGCACGTTCCGGACCTAATCGGTCTTCACGGTCCGAGCCTTTCAGAAAATCGAACAAGTCATTGATGAGGTTGGCATCGATTTGCATGAGAAAGGCAAAGAGAAAGCACAGGCAGGCAGGAGCAGGATTGAATTTTCCGAATAGGAAGGCCAGCGCACATCCTAACATGACAGGAATAGCGGCTCCTGTCAAAGTCTTGGGACGTGTAGCCAGCATCCAAGCTTTGAATGAATTTGTTTCTATCATAATAGGTTCTTGTTTTATTTACTTTCGCAAAGTTAGTCATTTTCACAAACTTTTCTTTTCCCTTTCTTCCGATAACCATAAATTCTTTACATTTGTATCAGGTATTCTTGAGGAGGTGTAATCTTTCAGTGGAAATCGGTTTCAAATCGCTCAAGACTGTATTGGGTATTTTTATTAATGATTTGTAATATGAAGAGAACTAAACTGTTGTACCTTATCCTGGTCGTATTTTCCTTCTTGCTGTCTTCTTGTGCTACAGCGTCTTTTTCTAAATACCATGGAGTGGGTAGGTTGAAGACTTATGATTTTTATAGTCCCGATATACCGAAGGCTTTTGATGGATATCGTTTGGCTTTTGCGACTGACTTCCATTATGAAAGCCGTTTCACGAAGAAACGTTTGCCCGGAATGGTGAAAGCCTTGCGGAAGGCTGATGCTGACGTGCTACTTTTGGGCGGAGATTATCGCGGAAGAAATGGTGGAAATATGGATGAGTTGTTTCATGCTCTTCGAGAGGTAGAGTATCCCGATGGAATTTTTGCCATTATGGGAAATCATGAATTTGGAGAGAATGACCGATTGGTCCGTGAGGCGATGAAAAAGTATGAAGTGAAGCTTTTGGAACATCGTTTGGATACCATACGAAAAGGAAATGAACAGATCATCCTTTGTGGAATTCGTAATCCTTTTGATTTGAAGGCCAATGGGGTGTCTCCCACACTAAAGTTGAAGCCAGAAGATTTCGTCATTATGCTGACGCATACTCCCGATTATGTAGAGGATGTGGATGTGTCCAATACGGATTTGGCTTTAGCAGGTCATACGCATGGAGGTCAGGTCAGTCTTTTCAAGCATTGGACTCCTGCCAAACATTTTTCAAAATATGGGAACCGCTTCTTGACAGGAATGAAGCATAATAAAGCAGGTATTCCGGTTCTTATCAGCAACGGCTTGGGAACGTCACGTAAAGATATCCGTTTGTTTACCCCCAGTGAAGTTGTTGTGGTAGTCCTGCACCGACAGGAGAAATAGAACTTTTCGGATTCTTGTAAAAGTTCAAAGGCGTCATTTCGTCTTATTGCGAAATAACGCCTTTGAGTTATTTATAGACTTTCTGCCGATTGGTACAATCCTTTTTCCTGAATGATGCGGTAAGCATTGGGATGGAGAAAGTAACGGATATCCTTTCTTTCATTCAAACATTGGCGGATGAATGTGGAACTGACTTCAAGTAAAGGAGTTTCTACTGCCTTCACTCTTTCAGGCAATGAACTTTTGTCTATGTCATAGCCTTTACGCGGATAGACCAGCAAATGATGGTTGGCCAAAATCTGTTCTGGTGATTTCCAGCGGTCGAAGGCTGCCCAATTGTCTGCACCGATAATGAGGTAGAAGTCGCGTTCTGGATAGGTCTCTGATAACTTCTCCAAAGTATGTACGGTATACGATGGTTTGGGTAGATTGAATTCAAAGTCCGAAGCACGAAATTTAGGATAATCGGCTACAGAAGCCTCAACCAAACGCAGACGCATGTTGTCGTCCAACAGGTTCTGCTGTTGCTTGAACGGATTCTGCGGTGATACCAAGAACCAGATTTCATCCACTTCTCCAAATTCACACAAGAAATTGGCCAAAGCCAAATGTCCGATGTGGATGGGATTGAAAGAACCTCCAAATATGCCCGTCCTTATTTTAGTTTTTTCCATTTCTTATAATTGACAACTTGCCAAGCTGCCACTAAGATCATGGCAGTGGCGATGATGTATTCTTGTTTGGCGATGGCTACGATACCTACAGCAAGCGCTGCAAATCCGGTAAGGATAGTCACTAAAATCATTGTACGTGTCAGCGAACTTTTCTTCATGGAAGTTACTCATTAAGGAATTTCTTGATAGTAGCCAAAGCTTCAGCTTGTGCTTTCTCCAATTCATCGTTTACTACGACTACGTCAAACTTTTCTGCAAATCCGAGTTCAAACTCAGCCTTTGCAATGCGGCTTTCGATTACTTCTGGAGTATCGGTACCGCGACCGTTCAGACGTTTGCGTAGCTCTTCTACAGAAGGGGGTTGGATGAAGACCGACAAAGCACGTTCACCATAGAATTTCTTGATGTTGCATCCGCCTACAACGTCAACGTCAAAGATGACGTTTTGTCCGGCTGTCAATTGTTTCTCAACTTGTGCTTTCAACGTTCCATAGAATCGGTCGGTATAGACTTCTTCATATTCCAAGAATTCGTCGTTGGCAATGCGCTGCTTGAATTCTTCTGGAGAAAGGAAGAAATATTCTACTCCGTTTTGTTCTGTACCACGTGGAGGACGGCTGGTGGCTGAGATTGAAAAGGCCAGATTCAGATGCTGCTGCAACAAATAGTTGATGATGGTTGATTTGCCCGAACCGGAAGGGGCTGAAAAGATGATAAGTTTTCCCATATTCTTCATATTGCAGATTACATTACGTTCAACACCTGTTCTTTGATTTGTTCCAACTCGTCTTTCATTTGTACAACGATATTCTGCATTTCTGCTTGATTGGATTTGCTGCCGGTAGTATTGATTTCACGACCCATTTCCTGAGCGATGAAGCCAAGTTTCTTTCCTTGTCCGCCTTTGCCTTCCATGGTTTCACGGAAATATTTCAAGTGATTGGCCAGACGTTGTTTTTCTTCGTTGATATCCAACTTCTCAATGTAGTATATCAATTCCTGTTCCAAACGATTCTTGTCGTAATCCACACTGATGGTCTTTTCCAAAGCGTCGACGATACGTTCACGGATTTTGTTGACGCGTTCTTTCTCGAAAGGTTCGATAGAGGCGAGCAAACGTTCGATATTATTGATTTTCTCTTCAAATTTCTTCTTTAAAGCAGCACCTTCCTGCTGACGGAAACTTACAAGGTTCGCAATTGCTTCTTCAACGCCTTTACGTACAGTTTCCCATTCTTCTTCAGAAAGCTCTTGTACATCAACGCGGGTCAGCACATCCGGCATGCGCAAGAGGGTAGAGAACCAATCTTCAGGCAATGGAATATTGCAACGGTCAGAGATATTTTTGATTTGATTATAGTAATTCACAACCAACGCTTCATTAATCGGTGTAGCAGTTTCTGTGGCATCTTTTTCTATCCATAGACTGAAATCTACCTTACCACGTTCCAACGCTTGAGAAACCATGTTTCGAATTTCCATTTCTTTTTCACGGTACAGCGGTGCGATGCGAGTGGAAAGGTCCATCGCTTTGCTGTTTAACGATTTGATTTCGATGTTTATTTTCTTGTCGCCGAACACTACGGTTGCTTTACCGTATCCGGTCATTGATTGTATCATAATGAATTTGATTTTTTGCAAAAATACGCATTTTATGGGAATAGTTAATCATAAAAAGAATCTATTTGCTGATTGGCTGACTTTGTTGAGGAGTTTTTCCTTTTAGGTATAAGACCTTGAAAGTCTTGCAAACCTGTTTTTACGCAGATATGCAAGACTTTCAGGAACTTCAGGGAGAAGGTGTACTTATTTTATATCCTCATAAGCGGAGATGGCCTTGTTGAATCGAGATTCTATGTCTGAGAATGTATACAAATCGTCAGCATTCATGACTAGCTCTCTTAGCTTGAGGGGATATACCATTGGAGGATTCTTTAAATCCAGAAGTTCAAGATTTCTTAGTTGATCGGTTGTTTGGTATACCAAGTTGACAGCAATGTATTCCTTCCCTTCTTTATCTGCCCATTTTTCAAATACGAGTTTACAGCCGATAGGGGTTTTCTTTTCTATGGAGTTCGGTAATTCGTAGTTCTCTACTTCAAGTGCGGCATTGACACTGGCTATGTTGGAATCGTGTCCGCATAGGAAAGTGAATTTGCGGTCTTTGGCACTCAATTCATCGTTCATATACACTAACAAGGGGTGAGCCACGTTGTAGGCAACTATTGGGGCCGTGAACAATACGTCGCCGTATACATCTTTAATCTTGGCAATCTTTTCCCAATCTTGTAGGGTGATGTTATGGTTGAAAGCTGCTTTTTTCGTGTCTGGTTCTTCATAATATTGTAAAACAAGGGCATCGGAAGCAGAATTTGCAAGCTTGAGGGAACCTTTCATCGCAGGTTCATTTCCTTTTCTTAAGATGATTTCAGTGTCTTCTATGTCGAAAGTTCTGACCTGTCCGGTTTGATAGGCTGGAGAATCTTTCAAGTCGAGAACATCTGCAATGATTCGATAGGAATCTTTCAATCCTTCCTGAATACTTGCCATTCCTTTCTTTCCACCTAAATTGGCAATCTGCTTCATCGCTTCTTCAGAGAAGGCGTCGCTGACTTTGGTTAACCTGGGGAAGAAGATGGGATCCATCTTGCTCGGTGCGAACCGGTGGTTGATGGTCAGGTTGGCAACCGGCATAAATCCAGAAGAAAAATATTGTGCGGTTGCTATGGTGCGTTGCATGCTGTTGGCGTAGAAATTGACTTCATCAGCATTGGGTACATAGTTCTCGGTAAACATACCTGCATCAACGAGCCATTTTCTGAAGAATTGCTCCATCATGGTTTCAAGGATCCCTCCGCGGAGGGTAAGTTCACTGGTACCCGAACTCCATGAGGTCCATGGATGAGGTGTCAATCTTCCTAATATGCTTCCATTGCTTGAGAGCGGGGAGCGGATGTTGTGCCGACTCAAGATGACCACTTCTTTCAATGTGTATTTTTGTTTGAACGCGTCTGAACGTTTTATCTGAGCGGCAAGGATGGAAGGACAGATAATGATCAAGGTTAGTAATGCCCACTTGTTTATGTTTCTCATAAGATGTGTAACTAATGTTAATGATGGAAATAGATTGTAAGCTCAGTATTTAGGGTATATCCAAAGCGACAGGCTTTACGATCCGGAATAAACGACCGGAACAAGTCTTATGACTTCTTTTCATGACTAATCCTAACTGAGGATTACAAGTGATTCGGCAAAAATATAACTTTTTCGACAGCTCTGCAAGATTAGTGATGCAGAGCTGTTTTACTTTGATGTCTTTTAATCTTAGATCGTACGGGGTATGCATCAAGGCAGATGCGTATTTTATGTATGCGAATGAAGCACTATTCTGTTGATATGAACTTTTTATCTTTGTATTTATCAGCGTGAGGTTTCAGCTGATTTCATAGAAGGACCTTTCTCTGTAAACTTTTGTCAATAGAAATCAATACACTTCTCCCTTTTTGCTATATACAAATAAAAAAATCGTATATTTGCAAACTACATATATTAAAGATAAATTATGTCTTGTATTTTACATATTGAAACTTCAACGGAAGTGTGTTCTGTTGCTGTTAGCCAAGACGGGGCTTCTATCTTTTCACAAGAAGACTTTAATGGCCCTTCACATGCTACCTTATTAGGCGTTTTCGTAGATGAGGCGCTGTCATTTGTTGATAATCATGCTATTCCTCTCGATGCTGTAGCGGTTAGTTGCGGTCCAGGTTCTTATACAGGCCTTCGTATCGGAGTCTCTATGGCTAAAGGTATATGCTATGGTCGTAGCATTCCTCTTATCGGTATTCCAACTCATGCCGTGATGAGCGTACCTGTTCTCCTGCGTCACGAATTGCCGGAGAATGCATTGCTTTGTCCGATGATTGACGCTCGTCGTATGGAAGTATATGCTACGGTTTTCGATCGTGCATTGAATGTGGTTCGCCCAACTTCTGCAGATGTTATTGATGAACATTCTTACGAAGAGTTCTTGAAGGATCGTCCGGTTTATTTCTTCGGTAATGGAGCTGATAAATGCCGTGAAAAAATAACTCATCCCAACGCTCATTTCGTGGATAAGATTTATCCTCTGGCTAAATGGATGTTCCCATTGGCAGAAAAGGCAATGGCTTGTGAAGACTTTAAGGATGTAGCTTATTTTGAACCTTTTTATTTGAAAGAGTTCGTAGCTTCCACTCCTAAGAAAATGTTGTAAATAGTTTAAATAATATATGGAATATAATACCCAACAACGTAAACTTCCTCTCCCGGAATATGGACGTAGCGTACAGAACATGGTGGATCACGCTTTAACGATTGAAGATCGTGAGGAACGTCAGTGCTGTGCCAATACCATTGTGAAAATAATGGGAGGAATGTTCCCATATTTACGTGATGAGTCGGATAATAACCAGAAACTTTGGGACCATCTGGCTATCATGTCTGACTTCAAGCTGGACATTGACTATCCTGTGGAGGTGGTCAAGAAAGAAAGTTTGGAAGTGAAGCCGGAGCATATCGCTTATCCGAAACGTACGTATCGTTTCCGTCATTATGGACAGTATGTACAGACGCTGGTGAAGAAAGCCGCTGAATACGAAGACGGAGAAGAAAAGAATCAGCTCATCAATTTGATAGCGAATCAGATGCGTAAGGATTTGCAGAACTGGAACAAGGACAGTGTCGATGCACAGAAGATTGTCGATGATCTTTCTGTCCTTTCAGAAGGTGTGCTGAAGGTGGATTTAGAAAGCATTCACTTGGTGGAACAGCGTAACTTTATGCCGCGCCGCCGTAATAATAACAATAATAACCAACAGAAACGTCGTAATAACTAATTGTTGAAACGTTTCCTGATTGGAATAACCAATAAGTCGTAACTACCATCATGAGTTCATTCATCATAGAAGGCGGACATAAACTTCAAGGTGAGATTATTCCGCAAGGAGCGAAAAATGAAGTGCTTCAGATTTTATGTGCTACCCTGCTTACAGACGAAGTAGTGACCGTACATAATATTCCGAATATCCTCGATGTAAATAATCTGATCCAATTGCTGCGCGATATGGGTGTGACTGTCTGCAAACTGGATGCGGATACTTACACTTTCCAAGCAGATAAAGTGGATCTCTCTTATCTGGAAAGTGAAGAGTTCTTGACTCGTTGTTCTAAACTTCGTGGATCGGTGATGTTGGTGGGACCTTTGGTGGCCCGTTATGGACGTGCCTTGATTTCTAAACCGGGTGGTGACCGTATTGGTCGCCGTCGATTGGATACTCATTTCTTGGGTATTCACAAATTAGGTGCTTCGTTTACTTTTGATGCGAATAAGGGAATCTATACACTGGCAGCCGACAAGCTGAAAGGTACGTATATGTTGCTCGATGAGGCTTCCGTAACAGGTACTGCTAATATCGTGATGGCAGCTGTAATGGCTGAAGGTACGACTACTATTTATAATGCTGCTTGTGAGCCGTACTTGCAACAGTTGTGTCGGATGTTGAACCGTATGGGAGCGAAAATTTCAGGTATCGCATCCAACTTGCTTACCATTGAAGGAGTTACTACGCTTCATGGATGTGAACATACAGTTCTTCCTGATATGATTGAAGTGGGTAGTTTCATTGGCATGGCTGCTATGACTGGCAGCGAAATCACCATAAAGAATGTATCCTATGATAATTTGGGTATTATCCCTGACAGTTTCCGTCGTTTGGGCATTCGCCTGGAACAGCGTGGGGATGACATCTTTGTGCCACAGCAGGATCATTATGAAATAGAATCTTTTATTGATGGTTCTATCATGACGATTGCTGATGCTCCTTGGCCTGGGTTGACCCCCGACTTGCTGAGTGTTATGCTGGTTGTGGCTACTCAAGCGAAAGGAAGCGTGCTGATTCATCAGAAGATGTTTGAAAGTCGTCTGTTCTTTGTGGACAAGTTGATTGACATGGGTGCTCAGATCATTCTTTGTGACCCACACCGTGCTGTAGTGATTGGACACGACCATAATTTCTGTCTCCGTGGCGGCAACGTTACATCTCCTGATATTCGTGCCGGCATTGCTTTGCTGATTGCAGCCATGAGTGCCGAAGGTACTAGCCGTATTCACAATATCGAGCAGATTGACCGCGGGTATCAGAATATTGAGCAGCGTCTTACAGCTTTGGGAGCACGTATTACCCGTATATAATTTAATTTATTTATCGAGTCAGCCTGCTTGCAGGAAAGTAAGGGACTCTTGATAAATTCAACTACATGATAAGAAAAGAAGAAGTATATAAGATCGGTATCATCAATAAACCTCATGGGGTGAAAGGGGAAGTCTCTTTTACTTTCACAGATGATATTTTTGATAGAGTAGATTGTGATTATCTGGTTCTCCTTCTGGATGGAATCTTTGTACCTTTCTATATAGAAGAATACCGCTTCCGCTCGGATACGACCGCTCTCTTGAAGTTTGAGGATGTGGATACGGTGGAAAAAGCCCGCATGTTTACCAATGTGGAAGTGTATTTCCCTGTCAAATATACGGAAACGGATGAGGATGATACCATTCCTACTTGGAACTACTTTGTCGGTTTTGGAGTAAATGACGTCAAACACGGTTATTTGGGTGAAATCACTCATGTGGACGATTCTACGATGAACGTTCTCTTCGTCATTGAAAAGGAGGGAGAAGAACTCTTGCTTCCTGCCCATGAAGAGTTTATTCTTGGATTGGACAAAAAGCATCGGAAAATCCAAGTGGAAATACCGGAAGGCCTCTTGGAGTAAATTCGATTAATAAGAAATAAATACCGCTCGATTATGAAGAAAAAAGGACGTAGAGCTTTTTGGCATAACTTCAAGTTTAAGTATAAGCTTACTATCATTAATGAGAATACCTTGGAAGAGGTAGTGGGGATTCATGTCTCCAAACTCAATGGCTTGTCGGTGCTGCTTTCTGCTTGTACCTTGATTTTTCTTGTTGCGGCTGTTATCATAGCCTTTACTCCTTTGCGTAACTATCTGCCGGGATATATGAACAGTGAAGTTCGTGAGCAGATTGTGACAAATGCTTTGCGTGCCGATTCTTTGCAGCAGGCACTTGTCCGACAGAAGCTGTATATCATGAATGTTCAGGATATCATCAGTGGCAGGGTGAAGGCGGATTCAGTTCAGTCGATTGACTCACTGAAAAATGTGCGTGTCGATGAATTGTTGGAACGTAGCAGAGAAGAAGAGGAATTCATCAAAAAATATGAAGAGTCCGAACGTTACAACCTGCGTAATATAAGCGGTGAACGTGAAATAGAGGGCTTGGTCTTTTATCGGCCTACTCGGGGCTTGATGTCGGCCAACTTTGACCCGTCTAAGAAACATTTCGGTATCGACTTGACGGCAAGTCCAAACGAGAGTGTCTTGGCAGTGTTCGACGGTACGGTCGTATTCGCTGCCTATACGGTGGAATCGGGTTATGTCATTCAGATCCTGCATTCACAGAATTTTGTGAGTGTATACAAGCATTGCGGAACCTTGATGAAACACCAAGGCGACAAGGTCAAGGGGGGAGACGTAATTGCTCTTATCGGACAAGAACATAAAGAAAAGCCACATCTTCACTTTGAATTGTGGTATAAAGGAACTCCCGTTAATCCGGGAAAATATGTAGTATTCTAGAAATGAAGAAACAGATTGCAATTTTAGGTTCAACAGGTTCAATCGGGACTCAGGCTTTGCAGGTCATTGAAGAACATCCCGATTTGTATGAAGTATATGCATTGACTGCAAATAATCAGGTGGAACTTTTGGCACAGCAGGCTCGTAAGTTTCATCCAGAGGCGGTAGTTATTGCCAATGAGGAGAAGTACCTTCAGTTGAAAGATATGTTGGCCGATCTCCCAGTGAAGGTCTATGCAGGAGCTGAGGCTCTTTGTCAGATTGTAGAGTCCGGACCTATCGATATCGTTTTGACCGCAATGGTAGGTTATGCAGGGCTGCGTCCTACGATGAACGCCATCAAGGCTCGTAAAGCCATTGCTTTGGCAAATAAAGAAACTTTGGTCGTTGCAGGAGAATTGGTGACAGCTTTGGCTGAACAATATCATACACCCATTTTACCGGTCGATTCAGAACATTCTGCAATCTTCCAGTGTCTGGAAATGCAGAATCCCGTGCATAAACTTATCTTGACAGCATCGGGTGGTCCTTTCCGTACTTTTACCCATGAACAGATGAAGACGGTAACCAAAGCTCAAGCGTTGAAGCATCCGAATTGGAGTATGGGAGCAAAGATTACCATCGATTCTGCATCTATGATGAATAAAGGTTTTGAGGTGATTGAAGCCAAGTGGCTTTTTGGTGTCCCTGCCAGCCAGATAGAAGTGGTAGTACATCCTCAGTCCATCATTCACTCCATGGTGGAATTTGAAGATGGAGCCGTGAAGGCACAGTTGGGAATGCCAGACATGCGTCTTCCCATCCAATTTGCTTTCTCTTATCCGAAACGTGAGAGCCTTTCTGGCGAACGTTTGGATTTTGCCAAGTTTAATACGCTGACTTTCGAGAAGCCGGATTTGAACCGTTTCCGTAATTTGGCATTGGCTTATGAGGCCATCCACCGAGGTGGAAACATGCCTTGCATCATCAATGCGGCCAATGAAGTGGCGGTAGCTGCTTTCTTAAAAGACCAGATTTCTTTCTTGGGAATGAGTGATGTTATTGAAAAGACCATGAATACAGCCTCTTTCATCGCTACACCAACTTATGAAGATTATGTAGCTACCGATACAGAGGTTCGTCGTATTACAGCGGAACTTATTGCATCTTCAAAATATTGATCGGTCAATTTTTTCTGTGGCATTCTGTGATGGACTGACACAGAAATAGAGTGGTAATGTAATTTACCATGCACAAACACATAAATAATACATTGGTTTAATTTTAGAATTTAGAAAAACAGATGGAGACTTTTTTGATTCGTGCCCTCCAGTTGATTCTTAGCCTTTCATTGCTGGTAATCATTCATGAGGGAGGACACTTTTTCTTTGCGCGCCTTTTTAAAATCCGGGTGGAGAAATTTTATATCTTCTTTGATCCTTGGTTCTCACTCTTTAAGTACAAGCCTAAAAACAGTGATACGGAGTATGGCGTAGGATGGCTTCCTTTGGGTGGCTACTGCAAGATAGCAGGTATGATTGATGAGTCAATGGATACAGAACAGATGAAGCAGCCGGCTCAGGAATGGGAATTCCGTGCTAAACCAGCTTGGCAGCGTTTGTTGGTCATGATAGGTGGAGTGCTGATGAACTTCCTTTTGGCCTTGTTCATCTATTCAATGATTCTTTTCACTTGGGGTGACAGTTATGTGGCTTTGAAGGATATGAATCACGGAATGAAATTCAACGAAACCGCTCAAAAAATCGGGTTCCGTGACGGAGATATCTTGCTGAGTGCCGATGGTGAAGAATTGGACCGTTTCGGAATGGATATGATTCGTAGCATGGTGGAAGCTCGTGACGTGACGGTTCTTCGAGATGGGAAGTCTGTTACGGTAAATATGCCGGAACTGAGTTTGCTGGAAGTGGCAAAGCAGGATCCGATGTTTGTTGAAGTCTTGTATCCGAATGTGGTAGATTCAGTCTTGGCTGGAGGAGGCTTTGCAGAAGCTGGAATCCAGAAAGGAGATTCTATCTTGGCATTCAATGGCAAGTCGGTTCATTCATGGAATGAATTCCTTGAAGAGCTTGCCATGTTGAAAGCTGCACAGGAAGTGAAAGGAGACAGTACCGGTGTCTTCTCATTGGCTTATTTGCGTGCCGGCATGCAGGATACTGTAACCGTACATACCGACAAGAACTTTAAAGTAGGTGTTATCGGCGGATTCTTGGATTACCAGCCGACTCGATTGAATTACGGGTTCTTTGAATCTTTCCCTGCTGGAGCTGTTTTAGGGGTAAATACCCTGAAAGGATATGTGAGCGATATGAAGTATGTGTTCACAAAAGAAGGAGCTCAGAGCATAGGAGGTTTTGGAGCTATTGGTAGCATCTTCCCGAAGGTATGGGATTGGCATCGCTTCTGGAGCATGACTGCATTCTTGTCCATCATTCTTGCTTTCATGAATATTCTTCCTATTCCTGCTTTGGACGGAGGACATGTTATGTTCTTGATGTATGAAATCATCGCCCGCAGAAAACCGAGTGACCGATTCTTGGAGTATGCACAGATGGTGGGTATGTTCATTCTGTTCGCCTTGTTGATTTGGGCCAACTTCAATGATGTACTTCGCTTTGTCCTTTAATTAGATATTGCCTGTCGGGAAATAGGCAGACAGGTTTTCTTTTCTGAAAAATCCATTGATGACATTCTGTCGTTTAGACTTGTTGCTAGAATCTCGTCAATGGATTTTTTGTATTCACATGGATGCAGTGCGATGTGATTGCATTCAATTTTATACGCCGTTTACAGCCTGAAATCTTTCTTGTATAGCTTATAAATTGCAGATTTTTATGTATGTTTGCAAAAAATAAAAATCATTAATCTTTAAAAAATAAAACTATGTTTAAGAATCATCCGAAAGGATTATTAGCTGCAGCACTTTCTAACATGGGAGAGCGTTTCGGATACTACATCATGAACGCCGTGTTAACGCTGTTCCTTTGCTCTAAGTTCGGCCTGAGCGACGAATCTAGTGGCATTATCTATTCATTTTTCTACTGTGGTATTTATGTGTTGAGTTTGGTAGGTGGTATCATTGCCGACCGTACTCAAAATTATAAAGCTACAATCATGTCGGGTCTTGTAATCATGGCCTTGGGATATGTCGTTCTTTCATTCCCTATTTTGACTACGACCTCTAACATCGGTTGGCTTCTTCCGCTTACTTGCGTCGCTTTGTTCTGTATTGCCTTTGGTAATGGTTTGTTCAAGGGTAACTTGCAGGCCATCGTTGGACAGATGTACGATAACTTGGAAAAAGATGCAGAGAAAGATGGTCCAGAAGCTGTGAAGATGGCAAAAAGTCGTCGTGATTCTGGCTTCCAGATTTTCTATGTATTTATCAATATTGGTGGTTTGATTGCTCCGTTCATGGCTCCTATGCTTCGTGAATGGTGGTTGAAAAAACACGATTTAGCTTATAATGCTGACCTCCCTGCATTGTGTCACCAGTTCTTGGATTCAGTTGAAAGCGGTACTGAAATGGCTGCTCAAAACCTTGCTAACTTGAATGAGTTGGTTGTAAAGGTGGGAGGCCAGGCAGGTACAGACTTGACCGCATTCTGTACTCAGTATTTGGATGTCTTCAATACCGGTATTCACTATTCATTCATCGCTTCAGTGGTTGCCATGATGGTTTCATTGTGTGTCTTTGTCTGCACTCGTAAGATGTTCCCAACTCCAGGAAAGAAGGAAGAAAAGGCAACTGCATCTTATACCGCAGAAGAAAAACAGGCTATGGCTAAAGAAATCAAACAGCGTATGTATGCCTTGTTTGCAGTGCTTGGTATTGTAATCTTCTTCTGGTTCTCATTCCATCAGAACGGACAGTCACTTTCATTCTTTGCACGTGACTTCGTGGTGACAGAAAGTATTGCACCGGAAATCTGGCAGGCTGTAAATCCATTCTTCGTAATCGTCTTGACACCGATTATCATGATGTTCTTCGGTGCATTGACTCGCAGAGGCCGTGAAATCTCAACACCTAAAAAGATTGCTATTGGTATGGCTATCGCAGGTGCTGCTTTCTTGTTCTTGACCGTGTATTCTTATATTGCAGGTTATCCTTCAGCTGAGGCGTTCAAAGGAATGTCTGATGCAGCTAAAGCAGGTGTGAAAGCTGGTCCATGGGTATTGATTGTCATTTATTTCTTCTTGACTGTTGCCGAATTGTTCATTTCTCCATTGGGATTGTCATTCGTGTCAAAAGTTGCTCCGAAGCATTTGCAGGGCTTGTGCCAGGGCTTGTGGTTAGGTGCAACGGCTATCGGTAACCTCTTCTTGTGGGTAGGTCCGTTGATGTACAACAGATGGCCAATCTGGCAGTGCTGGGCAGTATTCTTCGCTGTCTGCCTCATCTCAATGAGTGTCATGCTTGGTATGGTTAAATGGTTGGAAAGAGTTACCAAATAATCATTGTGACTATTAGTAAAACCTAGAAAAATACGACGGCATTGGATTATCGGTGAATTCCGGTTCCAATGCCGTTTCTTTTTGTACCTCGTTTTACCGATGTTTTACAGTTTTCTTGTTTTCTAATCAACAAATTATACGTATTTTTGTAAACAAAAACCTAAAGATATAATTATGGCAAAAGAACTAGAATTAAAGTACGGCTGTAACCCTAATCAGAAACCAGCTCGTATTTTTATGGAAGAAGGCGAATTGCCTATCGAAGTATTGAACGGAAGACCTGGTTACATCAACTTCCTTGATGCTTTGAACGGATGGCAGTTAGTAAAAGAATTGAAGGAAGCTACAGGTATGCCTGCTGCAACTTCATTCAAGCATGTTAGCCCTGCTGGTGCTGCTATTGGTTTGGAATTGGATGAAACCATGAAGCGTATTTATTTCGTGGATGGTCTTCCTTTGTCTCCATTGGCTAATGCGTATGTACGTGCTCGTGGTGCCGACCGTATGTCGTCTTACGGTGACTTCATCGCTTTGAGTGATGTATGTGACGAAGCTACTGCTCGTTTCATCAACCGTGAAGTTTCAGACGGTGTGATTGCTCCTGGTTTTACAGAGGAAGCTTTGGCTATCTTGAAGAACAAACGTAAAGGTACTTACAACGTCATCAAGATTGATCCTAACTATGTGCCGGCTCCTATTGAACGCAAACAGGTGTTTGGTGTTACTTTTGAACAGGGTCGTAACGAAATCAAATTGAACGGTGATAACTTGTTTGAAAATATCCCAACTCAGAATAAGGAATTTACAGAAGCTGCAAAACGCGATTTGATGATTGCATTGATCACTTTGAAATATACTCAGTCAAACTCTGTATGTTATGTTAAAGATGGTCAGGCTATCGGTATCGGTGCCGGTCAGCAGAGCCGTATCCACTGTACTCGTTTGGCTGGTAATAAGGCCGATATTTGGTATTTGCGTCAGCATCCGAAAGTATTGAACTTGCCTTGGGTTGAAAAGATCCGTCGTGCAGACCGTGACAATACCATCGATATCTACATCAGCGATGATTACGAAGATGTATTGGCAGATGGAGTATGGCAGAACTTCTTTACTGAAAAGCCTGAAATCTTGACTCGTGAAGAAAAACGTGCTTGGTTGGATACACAGAAGGGTGTAGCTCTGGGCTCTGATGCGTTCTTCCCATTCGGTGACAACATTGAACGTGCTCATAAGAGTGGTGTGGATTTCATAGCACAGGCTGGTGGTTCTGTTCGTGATGACAATGTGATTGAAACTTGCGACAAATACGGTATTGCTATGGCATTTACTGGTATTCGTTTGTTCCATCATTAATTGAAAGCGTTCCTTCTATGTCTCTAAAGGGATAGCAGGATAAGATACATCTCTTTTTCAAAAGAGAGAGGGCATAAAAAAAGCTGGAAGTCATTCCAGCTTTTTTTATGGGGTAAAATGAAGAAATCAAGCTTCTTTTGCCTTGAAAGCAAGGGCATACATACGCATTTGTTTTACCATTGCTAACAGACCGTTGCTTCGGGTAGGTGAGAGGTGTTCCTTCAGACCGATCTTTTCAATGAAATAAAGGTCGTTCTCCAAAATTTCGTCTGGAGTATGTCCTGATACGACTTGGATAAGAAGTGCTACGATACCTTTTACAATCAGAGCATCACTCTCAGCTTGGAAGATGATTTTACCATCCACCAGGTCGGCCTGTAGCCATACACGGCTTTGGCAACCGTCAATCAAGTTCTGGTCTGTTTTGTATTTTTCATCCAGTGGCTCTTGTTCGCTGCCAAGGTCAATCAGTAGTTGGTACTTGTCCATCCAATCATCGAAGTCGCTGAATTCTTCGATGACTTCGTCTTGTAATTCGTTGATTGTTTTCATTTTATTTCTTTTTAGTTTTTATTTTTCGTTGTATATGACTTGAAGAACGGTTTGACCGACCGCTTGTAAAGTATTGCGGTTGATGTGTTCCATGTTATCATCTTGGGTATGCCAGGTCGGATTGAATCCGTTTCGACTTCTGATGTCAAAATCGATGATATCTACACAAGGAATTTGACGGAAACGATTTACATAAACATGGTCATCCACCACCTCGCCACCGTTTTCTTTAATGAAGTAACGGTTGAATCCCAGCTTATGAGCTGCTTTCCATATTTTCTTCATGGCTGAATGAGCGGTACGTTGTGTGTATCCTTCATAGAAGAAGGAAGCATTTTCACCGCCTACCATATCCAAAAGGATGCCAAATCGTGCCTTGTAATTACTTACGTGAGGAATGCGTCCCCAATATTGTGATCCCAGGCACCAGGTGTCTTCTTTGTGTCTTCCTTCGTAGAAATCAGGAGTACCATAATCTTCTGCATCAAAGAAAATCAGGTCGATTCCAATGGAGGGAGCTTGTTGCTGTAATTGACGTGCCACTTCAAGAAGCACTCCTACGCCGCTGGCTCCGTCGTTGGCTCCGTCAATAGGTGTACGATGAAACTTTTCTTCATCGTTATCTGAATACGGACGGCAGTCCCAATGAGCACAGAGCATGACACGCTTCTTGGCGTCAGGGTTATATGCTCCGATGATGTTGCGGGCCTTCAGAATCGTTCCGTCATAGGCTACCAGATCTGCATATTGGTTGTACACCTTGGCACCGAATCTTTCCAATTGTTCGGCTAAATACGTTCCGCAAGCTTGGTGCGCTTTTGTATTCGGAACACGAGGACCGAACTTCACTTGTTCGGCAATGTAGTTGTAGGCACTATCTGCATTGAAGGCAGGAACCTGTACGGAACTTTCTATTTCTGTCTTTTCAGCTTTCGTATCGCTTTTACTGCTGCTTCCACATGAGATGAAAGCAACTCCCAAGAATAGGAGAGAAGCGGATATTGCTTTATTCAATGATTTCATAATAAAAAAGTTTGAATTACCGTGGACAAAGTTACATTAATTATTCCTTTGTTGAAACCTCTGGATAAGTTTTGTGTAACGGATTAGTTCCATGGTAACATTGGGTTTGTATATTCTAAAAAGATAAAGTCATTTCTTCTTGTCTCTTCTTTACAGGAACTCGAGAATAGGGAATCATTCAGCTTGACATCAACAATCTTTTTAGCGGATGCATCTTACAACTGTAGTGAAGCTTGTTTCTGCACTTCTTCCATGACACGAAGGAAATTGCCGCCCCAAATCAAACGGATATCGTCTTCACTGTAGCGTTCGTGCATCAACCTGCGAGTAAAGTTGATGAGTTCTGAAGAATCGTTGCATCCGATGATACCGCCATCTCCGTCAAAATCAGTACCCAATCCTACGTGTTCCACGCCTACCAGATTGACGATGTGGTTCAGGTGTTCGATAGCATCACATATCGTGGCAGGTCGGTCTGAACGGAGGAAACCGCTATAAAGACAGACTTGGATCACGCCACCTTTTTTAGCCAGTGCTTTGATTTGTTCATCGTATAAGTTTCGTGGATGGTCACAGAGTGCACGGCAAGATGAGTGGGAACAGACTACAGGAAGGCGACTGATATCCAGTGTGTCGTAGAACGTTTGTACACCGGCATGCGATAAATCGACCATCATACCCACACGGTTCATTTCGTGGATTACCTGCTCTCCGAATGCAGACACTCCCAGATTTTCTTCGTTGTAACGTGCCGAACCGCAGATGTCGTTGTTACCATTATGGCAGAGTGTCATGTATACGATTCCCCGTTTTCGGAAACGTTCCACATTGGTTAAATCTTTGCCGATGGCATATCCGTTTTCAATTCCTAACATAATTGCTTTTTTCCCGGCTGCTTTTAAACGGTACAAGTCTGTAGGCTTATATGCGATGTCTACTGCAGTGCAGTTGGCCGCCACCATTTTCTCCAGCTCATTCAAGATTCCGTCGGCTTTAGCAGTTGCAGCCAGCAAGGATTCATCGTCACGTTCTTTTTGAGGAATATAAGCCACCATGATGGTTGCGTCCTGTCGTCCTTCCGTCATTTTGTGCAAATCCACTTTAATTTTTGGGTCACGGGTGTCGAAGCGAATTCCTTGACCGAAAAACATAGGGGTATCGCAGTGGGTATCCAATGTCAGTACCTTGTGATGCAATTCTTTGGCTTTCTGGAATGAAAGTGCTTCACCGATTAGCCATTGGAAAAGGGGAAGCATGTATTCGTCGTGGTTGACAATGAAGCATTCTGGATGCCATTGTACTCCTATCATAGCCTTGTATTCTGTGCTTTCGATAGCTTCAATCACTCCATCGGTAGCTCGAGCTGTCACTCGGAAACCTGGGGCCGTTTCTTTAACGGCTTGGTGATGGAATGAATTGACCGCCAACTTTTCTGTGTGGAACAGATTGGCGAGAATGCTGTCTGGTTCCAAGTTCACGGTATGTGAAGCATAAGCACGGTCAAGGTCTTGGCTGTGCTTGATGTGCGGTCCTTCGCTTTGCGTATCAATGTCTTGGTAGAGGGTACCTCCCAAAGCTGCATTCATAACTTGGATGCCTCGGCAGATACCCAAGATTGGAATTTGTCGGTTGGCTGCCAGACGGACTAAAAGTAGTTCCTGCCGATCGCGGTACGGGTTGATGTTGTGCAAAGCTTCTACCGGCTCCTCGTGGAGGAAAAGAGGGTTTACATCGGCACCTCCACTTAATAAGATGCCATCTACCCGATTCAGCATTTCAATCAGAAGGTCGGTCTCTTCAAATGGAGGAATGACCAAAGGAATTCCTCCTGCTTTCAGAATGGAATTGAAATATCCAGGAAGTAAGGACAAGTTTCCGTCGCTGACATTGCCGGTAATACCGATTACCGGGGCTTTCTTAGAAGTTGAAAAATGATTGTGAATCTTTTGATAGTCGGATTCGGTATCGAATGTTTGATATGTTTTCATAAGTTAAATCTTTCTCTGAATTAGGACAAATATAGGTATAAATTCAGATTATTTTTTCATATTTGTTTAAAATCTAATCACATGGAACCGATAAGGACTTTAAGTCAGATGGTAAATTGTCTGCGTTCGAGAGGGATCCGGCGGAGGGTAGCTGTCGTTTGTCCGAATGATCCGCATACGGAGTACGTAATAATGCGTGCTCTGCGTGAAGAAATCGCTGAATTTTGTTTGGTGACGGATGCACTTCATTCTGGAATGGCACATCGTCTGTATGAAGTTTCTCCTGATTTTATAAAAGTCTATGAAGCCGTATCGCCTGATGAGGCTGCTGCGGTTGCCGTTGAATTGGTGCGCACGGGTGAAGCCGACATTTTGATGAAGGGTCTGATTAATACAGATAATTTACTTCGTGCTGTGTTGAACAAAGAGCATGGATTGCTCCCTCCTGGCAATGTATTGAGTCATATAACTCTGGCTCAGATTCCTTTATATCATAAACTGCTTTTCTTTTCAGATGCGGCAGTCATTCCTCGTCCTACATTGGAACAGTATCGGGTACTGATACAGAATGATATCCGTGTCTGTCAGAGTTTGGGGTGTATTGAACCTCGTATTGCTTTGATTCATTGTACGGAAAAGGTGAATCCGAAATTTCCTCATACGCTCAGTTACGTGCAGTTGAAGGAAGACGCACAGAATGGAATGTTCGGAGCGGTCTTTATGGATGGACCGATGGATGCAAAGACGGCCTGCGATGCACACAGCGGAGAAATAAAAGGCTTGTCTTCTCCCGTAGTCGGGAATGCCGATTTGATGATTTTCCCGAATATCGAGTCAGGAAATACTTATTATAAAACACTGTCTTTGTTCGGCGATGCCAATATGGCTGGAATGCTTACGGGTACTACCTCTCCTGTAGTGGTACCTTCACGCAGTGATTCCGGCAACTCAAAGTATTATAGCTTGGTATTGGCTTGTCTGCAAGAAACTAAATAGAACTAAATTGCATGGAAATTCTCGTTATCAATCCAGGATCAACATCGACTAAACTGGCCGTCTATGAAGAAGATCGACCCGTTTGGCGTGAGAGTATCTATCATCCTACTGAGGAGTTGGAACCGTTTCATCATGTGAACGAGCAGTATGCTTACCGTATGACGCATGTAAAGGATGCCTTGCATCGAGTAGGTATGGACCTTCATTTTGATGCGGTGATAGCTCGGGGCGGTTTGTTGAAGCCGATTCCTGGAGGAGTGTATCTGATAGATGAAAAGGTGAAGGAGGATTTGTGGAATGCAAGTATGGAACATGCTTCGAACTTGGCCGCTTGGATAGCAGATGCTATTGCTAAGGAAGTGGGATGTCCGGCTTACATTGCCGATCCGGTAGTGACGGATGAACTGCGTGATGTGGCTCGCCTGACCGGCATTCCGGAGTTGCCGAGAATTTCCATCTTTCATGCATTGAACAGTCGTGCCGTATCGAGACGTTATGCGGCCAGCATTGGAAAGAAATATGAAGAACTGAACCTGGTGGTCGTGCACTTGGGAGGAGGTATTTCTGTCAGTGCTCATCAGCATGGAAGGGTGGTTGATGTGAACAATGCCTTGAATGGAGAGGGACCCTTTAGTCCCGAGCGGGCTGGAACTATTCCCGGAAGGCAGTTGGTAGATCTCTGTTTTAGCGGAAAGTATACGTGGATGCAAGTCCGCAAGATGCTGAATGGAAAGGGAGGGCTTGTGGCTCATCTGGGGACGACCGATGTGGCCAGTATCGTTCGTTGGGCTCATGCAGGCGACAAACATCATAAATTGGTACTTGAGTCCATGCTTTATACCGTAGCGAAACAGATTGGTGCCATGCATGTGGCCTTACGTTGCCAGACCGATGCCATTATTCTTACTGGGGGGATTGCACATAATGCGTATTGTGTACAATTGATTCAAGAATGGGTAGAAAATTTGGCTCCTGTCGTGGTCATTCCTGGAGAGGATGAAATGGGGGCATTGGCTATGAATGCATGCGGTGCCTTGAAAGGGACTTTACCTGTTCAATTATACAATCCTCTCAAGAAGGAAATTGATTCGGAGAATGTGTTGCAAGGACGTTCTGAATAAAAGGAGCGAAAAGAAAGTATGGAGCGGTTGCTTCTGAATGACAATAGTATGTCTTCCCATTTAATGGTTGGTCTCATTGCTTGTTCTAACCAAAGAGACCAGCCATTAAGGTGGGGTTCAATCTTGGTATGTTTTTATACCTGACCCAAGTTTATATCATGCGAAACGATTCACCTGTTCTCTCCACGCCTTGTTGAGGAGGTGAAAGGTGGTTGCCGGCTTTATTCTGCTTCAGTGTTATGGATGGGCACTTCTTTCTTGATGCTCTGTTCGAGAGAAATCAAGGTCTCGGTAGCTGTCACACCTGGAATTTCTTGGATACGTGAATTCAATAATTCCATCAAATGTTCGTTATCTGTTGAATAAAGTTTTGTCAACATGGTATACGGACCAGTTGTAAAGTGACATTCTACAATTTCAGGAATTTTTTCAAGTTCTGCTACTACACTCTTGTACATAGAACCTCTTTCCAACTTGATACCTACATAGGTACAAGTAGTATATCCTAAAGTCTTTGGATTTACATGGTATCCAGAACCGATGATAACACCTAAATCAATCAAACGCTGGACGCGCTGATGAATAGCAGCTCGCGATACACCACATTCGGCGGCAACATCCTTAAATGGGATTCGTGCATTCTGAGAGATAATCTCAAGAATTTGCTTGTCTAATTTATCAATTTTTTCCATAATGGTGATACTAATATGTCATTTTGTAAGCAAATATAAAGAAAGTTTTTGATTTCTCTAATTTTAAAGGGGTTAAAAACATATTATTTCTTGAGAATAAGTCTTTTGAAACTCTTTTTTATATCTTGACACTTCACAATGAACTTCCTGTACAAATTCTTTGTTTTTTATAGTGGAATTTGGACGCTTAATTCGACTGAAAAGGTTAAACTTCAGATTATTTCTTTATCTTTGTGTTTGTTATAAATTGAAGAATTATGCATCCTTTGGAGTTGTTTAAATATTGTCCGAAATGTGGGTCGTCTCATTTCGATGAGCACAATGAAAAGGCCAAAAAATGTAGAGATTGCGGCTTTGTGTATTATTTCAATTCGAGTGCTGCTACGGTGGCATTTATCATGAACGATAACGATGAATTGTTGGTGTGCCGTCGTGCCAAAGAACCTGCGAAAGGTACGTTGGACTTGTCGGGAGGATTTATCGATATGTATGAGACTGGTGAAGAAGGGGTGGCCCGTGAGGTTAAGGAAGAAACAGGCTTGACGGTGACGGAAGCGCGTTATATGTTCTCTTATCCTAATACTTATCTGTACTCAGGATTTCTGGTGCATACACTCGACCAGTTCTTTATGTGCAAGGTGGCGGATGATTCAATCCTGCAGGCAATGGATGATGTGGCCGACACTTTTTGGGTACCTGTAAAGGATTTGCAGCCGGAACTTTTCGGTCTGGACTCTATCCGTAAGGGGGTGACTCGTTTTAAACAGGAATATCTTGCAGGGAAAAAAGAAACTTTGTAACAACAGACTATATTGTAAATATCATAAAATATGAAGAATAAGAAGTACGTATGGATAGCTGGTTGGATGTGTACACTTCCGCTGGCTGTCGGTGCACAGCAGGTTGAGCCGCTGACCGATTCCCGACGCTTGTTTGAGGATGGAAAGCAGTTGTTCCTTCGTGAGGATTACGCTGCTGCTCGCCAGACGTTGAATCGTTATCTCAGTGATAAGGAAAATGCTGATTTTCAAGATGAGGCTGATTATATGCTGGCTTGTACCGCTTATGAGTTGCGTATGCCGGATTGTATCAAACGTTTGGATGCTTATCTGACGGCTCATCCGGAATCTCGTTATAAGAACAGGGTAGAGGCGTTGATTGGTTCAGCCTATTTCTTTAAAGGTAAGTATAGTGAAGCCATTGCACTCTTGAAGAGTTGTGATTTTGATGCATTGGGTGATAAAGACCGTGAGGACTGTGTATTCCGTCTGGCTCTTTCGTACATGAAGATAAACAATTTGGAGGAAGCGAAGGCTTGGTTCCAGGTGCTGAAGACTGTAGGTGACCGTTATCAGACGGATGCGGTGTATCATTTGGCATATCTTGATTATGTGCAGCAGCGTTATGATTCGGCTTTGGCAGGCTTTCAGGCGGTGGGCAGTAACAAACAGTATGCTCATCTGAGTCCTTACTATGTGGCCGATATCTATTTGATGAAAGGTGATTATTCCAAAGCTAAGCAGATGGCTGATCAGTACTTGAATCGTTTCCCTAATCAGGAGAAATCGGGAGAGATGCATCGTATTGCGGGTGAAGCAAGCTACGCGATGGGAAATTACGGTGAGGCTGCTCGTGAATTGGAGTCTTACCGGTCTACTGCCGTACTTCCGGGACGTAAGCCCATGTATATGTTGGGTATGAGTTATTATCATACGCAGGTATTTTCAAAAGCGGCTGCTTGTCTGGGTGAAGCGACGGATAAAGACGATGCGATGGCTCAGAACGCTTATCTTCATCGAGGATTGGCTTATCTGCAGTTGAAGGACAGAAACATGGCTCGCTTGTCTTTTGAGCAGGCTGCAGCCAGCGATTTTGATCCGGCTATCAAGGAACAGGCTTTGTACAATTATGCGTTGAGTATCCACGAAACCTCTTATTCTCCGTTTGCAGAGTCTGTAACCGTTTTCGAACGTTTCTTGAATGAATTCCCCAATTCTATTTATACGAACAAGGTCAACGATTATTTGGTTGAGGTGTATATGAATACCCGCAGCTACATGGCGGCTTTACAGTCTATCGAAAAAATCAGTCAGCCGGGTCCGCGTATTTTGGAGGTGAAGCAGAAACTTCTTTTCCGTATCGGTACTCAGGCTTTTGCTCAGACAGCCTTTGAGAATGCGATTGATTATTTTTCTCAGTCTTTGCAGTTGGGCATTTACAACCAGCAGACCAAAGCGAATGCTTATTTCTGGCGTGGTGAATCAAAATATCGTTTGCAGCAATATGCACAGGCTGCTGCCGATTATCGCCAGTACCTGGAATTCGCTACAGACAAGAATGCACAGGAATATGGATTGGCTATGTATAATTTGGGCTACACGGCATTCAAGCAGAAGGATTACGCAGTAGCTAGAAATTGGTTCAATCGTTTCTTGGATTCGAAAGGCATGAAAGAGGTTGCTGTGGTAGGGGATGCCTACAACCGTTCCGGTGACTGTTATTTCTTTGCCCGCCAGTTTGATGAGGCCCGTCAACAATATGCCAAAGCTGTAGGCATGGACCCGTCTTTAGGTGATTATTCTCTTTTCCAAGAAGCATTCGTAAAAGGATTGCAGCGCGATTATACAGGAAAGGTAGAAACATTGAACCGCTTGTTGGCTAAATATCCTTCGTCACAATATGTTGATGATGCACTTTATGAACAGGGACGTGCTTTTGTGCAGCAGGAACAGGCTGGCAATGCTATCGAACGTTATCAGTTGTTGGTCGACCGTTATCCTGATAGTCCGCTGGCTCGTAAATCGGCGAATGAAATCGGCCTTCTTTATTATCAGAACGATCGCTATAACGAAGCGATTGATGCTTACAAGAAGGTTATCAGTAAGTATCCGGGTAGTGAAGAGGCTCGTATGGCTCAGCGTGACTTGAAATCGGTTTATATTGATTTGAATAAAGTCGATGAATACATGGCCTTTGCTTCTACCATTCCTGGAGGTGCTAATTTCGACGTGAATGAACGTGATTCGCTGACTTATACGGCAGCCGAACGTGTGTATATGCGTGGAGATATGGCTCAGGCTCAGGCTAGCTTCGTTCGTTATCTGCAATCGTTCCCCGACGGTGCTTTTAGTGTGAATGCTTCGTATTATTTGGGATTGATTGCCTATAATGCTCACGATTATGGGGCAGCTGCTTCATATTTGAACAAGGTGATTGAGTACCCTACCAGCAAATTCTCTACTGAAGCGATGGCACTTAGTGCAGATATGGCGTACAAGTCGAAAGATTATGCAAAGGCACTCGGCTTTTACAAACAGCTGGCCGATCGTTCTGTATCGCAGGAAAACAGATTGCAGGCTGAAACGGGTGCGTTGCGCAGTGCATGGCTTTTGGACGATTCTAAAGAAACTATTGCTGCTGCTTCCTCTTTGCTGGCTAACAATAAATTGATGCCAGAACTGGAAAATGAAGCTCGTTATTATCGAGCTAAATCGCTCTTGAAGGAGGGCAAGAAGACAGAAGCGGAAGCTGATCTGGAAGTATTGGCAAGAGATACTCGTAACGTGTATGGTGCTGAAGCAAAATATTTGGTGGCTCAATTATATTTCAATGCAGGAAATGTCAAGAAAGCGGAAGCTGAAATCTTGCAGTACATTGAGGTCAGTACACCGCATGCTTATTGGTTGGCACGCAGCTTCGTGCTTTTATCGGATGTCTATGTGAAGTTGGGCCGACAGGTAGATGCTAAACAGTATTTGCTGTCTTTGAAACAGAATTATCAGGCTAATGACGATATCGCTGAAATGATTGAAAGTCGTTTGGCTAAACTTAATACACAACAGAAACAGAATGAAAAATTATAAGAATCTTATCTTGACAGGTACTGGACTGCTCTGTATGACAGGTGCTATGGCACAGGAACAGCCTAAGGATTCTACACTCAATCGTACGGTGGTAGTGGAGAATCAGTATAATCCGGAGGTGATGGATGCCTTTAAGGTAAATGTGTTGCCTAAGGTGGAAGAGCCGGCGGTGCCCAAGCAGCATATCGATTATGCGACTTCGGTTAGTCCGCTTGCTTCTTATGGATTTGAACCGATGGGAATCATTACCTGCGATGTTCGTCAGAAAGGAGCGCGTAGAGGCTATCTTCGGGGCGCGTATGGAACGTTGAATCATACCGACTTGAAGGGAGCTTATCTTTGGAATATTTCAGACCGGGATTGCTTGGATGTGATGGCTTCATTGTATGGCTATTCGGGAGATGTGGACTTCCCAGGCACGAAGCAGGAAAATTCACAGCGATTCTTCCGTACCGATGCTTCTTTGAACTATACCCATCGTTTTCGTAAAGTGATGTTCAATTTGGGAGGTAGTTTCGGCTCTCAAGTTTTCAATCATATTTTATTGGAAGGCCAGGATGAGGGTGTATTCGGAACAGAAACGTCTGTTCCGAATACGCACCAGCATTTCATGATGGGAGAAGGTCATGTGGGACTTGCTTCCGTAAAGAGAACTTTACCGCTCGATTTTGCACTTCAAGTGGGCTTTGAAGGCTTTAAGCGTATGCATGTCATTGGTTGGATGCCAGCTGAGTCTTCAGAAAATCGCATACACACACAGGGCTATGTATGTGCAGACTTGGACGACGAACAAAATATAGGTGTAGGTCTGGAAATGGATAATGTCTCTTATAGTGGAGAGGCCGCTCTTGAAGATGCTTTGCCTGTTCAGATAAAAGATTATACGCTGGTGAAATTGAATCCTTACTATCGTATTCAGAATGAGGATTTAGCGATTCGCTTGGGTGCTCACGTGGATTTCCAAACGGCGTATGGCAGCGGATTGAAGGTCTCTCCAGATGTGAATCTTACTTATACTTTTTGTGATTCGTACAGTTTGTATGTTCAAGCCTTGGGAGGCACGCGTTTGAACGGGTATCGACAGTTGAATGAACTCTCTCCTTATTGGTACCAGGGTCCGCAGCTGCATACTACTTATACGACGTTCGATGCACAGGCAGGTTTCAAGGCTTCACCGGTAAGTGGTTTGGGACTGAAATTGTATGGAGGTTATCGGATGACCAAGGACGATGTCTTCGTTGACTTGTTCAGTGGAGAGGCAAACTCGGTATTTGTCGCTTCCTTGGCACAGGGCAAGTCGAAAGTCGCTTATATAGGTGCGGGTATTGAATATGCGTACCGTGACTGGTTTGACTTGGGCATCAATGGTGAATACAATAACTGGAAAATGGGCAACGAAGAGAATATTCGTTTCTTGCTCTTGAAACCAGAATATACGTTAGGCGTGACGGCTCGAGCTAAAGTTTATCAAGGAATTCATGCATTTGCCAACTATGCTTACGAAAATCGTAAGAAAGTGTCTGGTGAACGTTTGGATGCCCTTAATAATTTGAATTTGGGTGCCGAATATAACTATAATGAACGCTTCAATGTATTCGTTCATCTGAACAATGTATTGAACCAATCTTATTTTACTGAAACAGGTTATCCGGTTTTGGGAATGAATGTACTGGGAGGAATCAGCGTTAATTTCTGATTCCTATCGGAAAAATAAAAATCCTCCCCGTCTTTCCTGCTTTGATAGCTTGGAAAGGCGGGGAGGATTTTTTATATCTGTAGTTGGACTGTCAGATACGTGTATCTGCTCCCCACATCATCTTCTCGCGTAGCGTGTTGAAGAACGAGTGGTTGCAGCGTTTTACGATGCGTATGTAATGGTTGGCACGTCGGATGGTCAGTTTGGTTCCTTCGCGACAAGGTTCGCTTCGTCCGTCAATGGCAATCAAAAAATTGTGGCTTCGGCTTTCCACTTCCAACGTAATCTCCCAATTGTCACGGATGACGATGGGACGTACATTGAGCATGTGAGGGGCTACTGCCGTAATGCTGATGGTTCCGCTTTGAGGCACCATAATCGGTCCGCCGTTGCTGAGAGAATATCCAGTGGAACCGGTAGGGGTGGAAACGACCAGACCATCGGCTTGGTAGATATTCATCAGTTCATTGTTGACGTAAGCGTGGATGGTAATCATGGAAGATGTGTCACGTTTCAGAACCGCGATTTCGTTCAAACAATAAGGAGAACTTTTCAGAACATGTCCTTCACAAGTGAGCTTAAGCACCCTTCTTTGTTCAGCCAAGTATTTTCCCTGATAAATTTCATCGAACGTTTCTTCCATCTGTTCAGGTGTGATGTCTGCAAGAAATCCCAGTCGGCCTGTATTGATGCCTAAGATAGGGATACCCTTTTTCCCTACACGGCTTGCAGCTTTCAGGAAAGTTCCGTCTCCTCCGATACTCAATACCATATCAGCTGTGAATTTATTGCCTTCAAAAACTTCCAAACCACCCAAGTCGGCCTTTGTATGAGCATGCAAGAAATCATAAAATTCATGGCTGATACAAATCTGAGCATTCCTCTTCCGAAGTATCTTCAGCAGGTGCGTAATGTGAGCAGATTTGTGTTCTTGATACGTATTCCCGAAAAGGGCAAATTTCATGTCCTGTTCCATATCCAATCGTTATTTATCAATCTTTTTAGGTCCTAACATAACAAGTTTTTCATAAAACCTGCTAACTTTGCATTCCAATGACGCAAAGATATAAAATTCATGCAATATGACGAAATTAAGTGTAAATATAAACAAGGTAGCTACCTTGCGTAATGCAAGAGGTGGTAATAATCCCGATGTTGAAAAAGTAGCATTGGATTGTGAAGCATTTGGTGCACAGGGTATCACCGTACATCCTCGTCCTGACGAACGACACATCCGTTATGCGGATGTTTATGCACTTCGTCCCATTTTGAGAACGGAATTCAATATCGAAGGTTACCCGTCGAAAGAGTTTATTGATTTGGTCTTGAAGGTAAAACCGTCGCAGGTAACTTTGGTGCCTGATGCTCCAGACCAGATTACTTCTAATTCGGGATGGGATACCAAGACAAATTTATCATTCTTGACCGAACTCATGGATACTTTTGGTCAGGCTGGTGTGCGCACTTCTATTTTTGTGAATGCCGATGTAGAAATGATTGAATATGCGGCTAAGGCAGGAGCAGACCGCGTGGAACTGTATACGGAACCTTATGCAAGCACTTATCCTACCAATCCGGAAGCGGCTGTGGCACCATTTATTGAAGCGGCCAAAGCAACACGCAATATGGGTATGGGATTGAATGCCGGTCATGATTTAAGTTTGGTGAATCTGAAGTATTTCCATGAAAATATTCCATGGCTGGATGAGGTATCAATCGGTCATGCCTTGATTTGTGATGCCCTTTATCTGGGATTAAAGAATACAATTGAAGAATATAAAAAATGCCTTCTCTAATTATGACTTCATTAACTTTATTGACAGTTGCACAGACTGTCGTTGAAACGATGGCTGGAGCGAATCCGGTACTGACTCCTGTGGCTTCAGGTGAACCGCAGATGAATCTTTGGGATATGGCTTGCAAGGGAGGTTGGATTATGATCGTTTTGGCGATTATGTCGCTTGTCACCTTCTATATTTTCTTTGAAAGAATGGTTACAATCCGTAAGGCGGGAAAAGATGATCCGTTGTTTATGGACCGTATCCGTGACTATATCAAAACGGGAGAAATCAAGTCGGCTATCAATTATTGCCGTATTACCAATACACCTTCTGCACGAATGATTGAGAAGGGAATTACCCGTATGGAACGTCCGGTGGCCGATGTACAGGCTGCTATTGAGAATTCCGGTAACATTGAAATCGCGAAGTTGGAGAATGGACTTTCTATCATAGCAACCGTTTCAAGCGGTGCACCGATGTTGGGATTCTTGGGTACGGTAACAGGTATGGTGCAGGCTTTCTGGAATATGGCCAATGCTGGAAATAACATTGATATTGCATTGCTCTCTGGAGGTATCTATGAAGCGATGATTACTACTGTAGGTGGTTTGGTTGTAGGTATTTTGGCCATGTTTGCTTACAATCATTTGGTATATCGTGTGGACAAGGTGGTTAACCAGATGGAAGCACGTACCATGGCCTTTATGGACTTATTGAACGAACCGAACGATAAATAAGAGCTTATGGCATTGAAAAGAAGACAGAAAATATCTCCCAGCTTTAGTATGTCGTCCATGACCGACCTCATCTTCTTGCTGCTGATATTTTTTATGATCACTTCTACCATGGTCTCTCCGAATGCTATCAAGGTGTTGTTGCCGCAGGGCTCGGAACAGACTTCTGCCAAGCCGATGGCACGAGTGATCATTGACAAGAACTTGAATTATTACGGAGCTTTCGGTAATGAAGATGAAATGCCTTTGAGCGTGGATGAAGTGCCGGCATTTCTGCAGGAATGTGCCCAGAAGGAGCCTGAAATGTATGTCGCTCTTTATGCGGATGAATCCATTCCGTATCGTGAGATCGTAACGATTTTGAATATAGCAAATGAAAATCACTTCAAGATGGTGCTGGCAACGCGTCGTCCGGACAAGAAGTGAATGTAATTAATCATTCTAATAAGAGATTCTAACAGTGAAACAGAGTAAAATAACAGGAATCGTCGGAACCGTGCTGCTGCATATCCTTGTGTTGGCATTGCTCTTTCTGCTCAAGCTTACTTTGCCTGAAAAGCAGGAGGAGGGTGGAGTACCTGTTATGCTGGGTGATATGGAATTGGCACAGGGAGACGCTGACCCGTATACGATGACGGAAGTCGATGTGTTGCCGCAGCCCGCACAACCTGAAGCTGTACAACCGGAGGTCAGTCAGCCGGAACCTTCTCCCGAAGTGGAGCAGCCGATGATTACGCAGAAGGAGGAACCGTCTATCCAGGTAAAAGAGGAGAAAAAGAAGCCTGCTGAAAAAAAGGTGGAAAAGCCGAAAAAGAAGAAGCCGGTAGCTGAGAAGCCGAAGAAGAAAGTGGCGGAACAGAAGAAGGAGCAAAAAGTGACGGAAAAACCGAAGCCGAAGGAAAAAACGGAGGCTGAGAAGCGTGCGGAAGCAGAAAAGGCCGCCGCTCAAGCTGCTCAGAATCGAATAGCCGGTGCTTTTGGAAAGGGCTCAAAAATGGGGGCTAAAGGAAATGCTTCCAAAGGAAAGGGCGTTGAAGGCCGGAAAGATGGCAACAGCAGCATGGGAGGTATGCATGGAGCTGGTGGATACGGAACATTCGATTTGAATGGCCGTTCCTTGGGTTCGGGTGGATTGCCTATTCCCGTGTACAATGTACAGGAAGAGGGACGTGTGGTAGTGACGATTGTGGTGAATCCCGCAGGTCACGTAATCAGTACCCGCATCAACAAACGGACAAATACAGTAAATTCGGCCTTGCGTAAAGCGGCCGAAGAAGCGGCTCGTAAGGCTCGTTTCAATGCAATAGACGGAGTGGACAACCAAAGTGGTACCATTACGTATTATTTTAAATTGAAGTAAATTTATAAAAGATAATGGGGAAAGGTTGCTTTCATGTTTTTATTGAGGGCAACCTTTCTGACTAAAAAGGGAAATAGGAACTTTCTAATACTTTAATAAATAGATCGATGAAAACAATTTGCATTTTTTTGGCTGAAGGTTTCGAAGAAACTGAAGCATTGTTCCCGTTGGATATTTTGAGACGTGGAGGATTGGATGTGAAAACAGTGTCTGTAACTGGTGAAAAAATAGTGATGGGTGCCCATGGAGTACCTGTAGGAGCAGATTTGTTGTTCGAGAACTTGAATGAAGAAGAGGTGGAAATGATTGTGCTGCCTGGTGGTCTGCCTGGTGCGACCAATTTGGATGCTCATGCAGGTCTGGACAAGATGATTAGAAACTTTGCTGATGCAGGTAAGTCGTTGGCTGCGATCTGTGCTTCTCCGCTCGTTTATGGCAAGCGTGGTCTATTGAAAGGTTTGAAGGCTACTTGTTATCCTGGTTTTGACCGCTATTTGGAAGGGGCTGAGTATACAGGTAATAAAGTCGAAATTGCAGCAAATTTCATAACAGGTAAGGGACCGGCCGCTGCATGCGACTTTGGTTTTGCCATCCTTGAAAAATATGCGGGTGCTGAAAAGGCTCAAGAAGTGAGAAAAGGGATGCTGATTGACTGATCGGAAGCATGAAGAAATACATCATTATCGTTGCAGGTGGAAAAGGCCTGCGTATGGGAGGAGATATCCCCAAACAGTTTCTTCCGATAAAGGGAAAGCCAGTCTTGATGCGTACGTTGGAAGCTTTTCATGCTTACGATGCTTGCATGGAATTGATCTTGGTTTTACCGGTCGACCATCAACCGTATTGGAAATCACTTTGTGAAGAATATCATTTCACATTGCCTCATCGCATTGCCGATGGAGGAGAAACTCGATTCCATTCCGTACAGAACGGATTGGCTTTGGTGGATGATATGGAGGGAGTGGTAGGCGTTCATGATGGCGTTCGTCCGTTCGTGTCGCAAGAAGTGATTCGTTCTTGTTTCTCGGAAGCGGCAGCCGGAAAGTCCGTAGTTCCCGTTGTTGATGTGGTGGAAACTGTTCGGCATTTATGTGGCGGAGGAAACAGTGAGACTGTGTCACGTGCCGATTATAAATTGGTACAGACTCCTCAAGTCTTTCCTGTTTCTTTGTTGAAGCGTGCTTATCATCAAACGTATATGCCGTTTTTTACAGATGACGCATCGGTCGTTGAAGCTTTGGGATGCAGCATTACCTTGGTTGCAGGAAACCGTGAGAATATAAAGTTGACCACTCCTTTCGATTTGAAGGTGGCTGATGCTCTTATAGAATGATAACAGATAGGGTAGTTGGACGATTACCTTTTTAATTGATAAACTGGCGCCCTTTTCTTTTGTAATGAAGGAAGAAAAGGACGCTTTTTATTTTGAATACCATTGAAATACGATTTATCTACACGTGACATTAAATTCTTGCCGGGCGTGGGCCCGCAGCGGGCTGGGATTCTTAATAAAGAGTTAGGAGTCTATTCTTTCCATGACTTGTTGTATACTTTCCCTTATAAATATGTGGACCGAAGTCGTCTGTATCGGGTAAGTGAAATCGATGGAAATATGCCTTATATCCAATTGAAGGGGCAGATTTTGAGCTTCGAAACTTTCGGAGAAGGAAGGCAGCGTCGTTTGGTGGGGCATTTCTCTGACGGAACGGGAATCATAGATTTGGTTTGGTTCCAAGGGTTGAAGTTTGTGACCAGCAAGTTCAAGACACGTGAAGATTATATTATATTTGGAAAGCCTTCCGTCTTTAATGGGCGTATCAATGTTGTTCATCCCGATATTGACCCGGCCAGTGAACTGACTTTAAATAATATGGGGCTTCAGCCTTTCTATACGACTACGGAACGGATGAAGCGGAGTAATTTTACTTCGCATGCTTTGGAAAAGTTGATGAAGAATCTTTTCACGGCTCTGCAGAATGAGAGGATGGACGAAACGCTGAGTCAGCAGATTATTACTCAATATAAATTGATGCCCATTACCGAGGCTCTTTATACCATTCATTTCCCAAAAAATCCCGAACTCCTGCGGAAGGCACAGTATCGTTTGAAGTTTGAAGAACTTTTCTATATTCAATTGAATATTCTTCTGTATACCAAGGAGCAGCGAAGAAAGTTCCGGGGCTTGGTGTTTGAACACGTAGGACCTATTTTCAATACTTTCTATTCCCAATTTCTGCCTTTCCCGCTGACTGGTGCACAAAAGCGTGTTATAAAGGAGATGCGTCGCGACATGGGAAGCGGACGTCAGATGAATCGTCTGCTTCAAGGTGACGTGGGTAGCGGAAAAACGTTAGTGGCATTGATGACGATGCTGATAGCCTTGGATAATGGTTATCAAGCTTGTATCATGGCACCGACAGAAATTCTGGCTGGGCAGCATTTAGAGACAATCAGCAAGTTCTTGAAAGGAATGAATGTACGTGTGGAGCTTCTTACGGGTAGTGTGAAGGGCAAGAAGCGAGAAGCGATTCTGAAGGATCTGCTTACGGGAGATGTGCAGATTTTGGTTGGAACTCATGCGGTGATTGAGGATACGGTTCGGTTTTCGTCGTTGGGACTGGTGGTCATTGATGAGCAGCATCGCTTTGGTGTGGCTCAGCGTGCCAAGTTGTGGGCGAAGAATACTTGTCCGCCGCATGTATTGGTGATGACAGCCACTCCTATTCCACGTACGTTGGCTATGACCTTGTATGGAGATTTGGATGTGTCGGTCATTGACGAACTTCCTCCGGGAAGAAAACCGATTCAGACTATCCATCAGTTTGAGAATCGTCGAGGAAGTATGTATGATTTCATAAGAAAGCAAATTCGTGACGGCCGACAGGTATATATTGTGTATCCGTTGATTCAGGAAAATGAAAAGATGGACATTAAAAATCTGGAAGACGGTTACTTGAATATCTGTGAGGCTTTTCCTGAATATAAGGTCAGCAAGGTTCATGGAAAGATGCGTCCTGCCGAAAAGGAAGAAGAAATGCAACGTTTCTTGCGTAACGAAACTCAGATTATGGTGGCTACTACCGTCATAGAAGTGGGGGTAAACGTTCCGAATGCTTCGGTAATGGTGATTGAGAATGCCGAACGCTTCGGCTTGTCGCAGCTGCACCAGTTGCGTGGTCGTGTAGGGCGTGGTGCCGACCAATCTTATTGTATTTTGGTGACAGGATACAAACTATCGGAAGATACCCGCAAGCGTATCGATATCATGGTAGAGACCTGTGACGGATTTGAAATTGCAGAAGCGGATTTGAAGTTGCGTGGTCCCGGTGATTTGGAAGGAACGCAGCAAAGTGGGGTTGCTTTCGATTTGAAGATAGCCGACTTGGCGAAGGATGGTCAGTTGCTTCAGTATGTTCGGGAAATTGCCGAGAAATTTTTGGAGGAAGATCCGGAAGCGAACAAATTGGAGAATGCCGTTGTATGGCAGCAACTCAAGGAAATGAGAAAGAAGAATGTAAACTGGTCAGTGATTTCATGAGAAATCAAGGAGGGGCGTCGTTTCTTTTGCTTGCTGGTTCATAGCTGGCGAAGCCTGTATCTTGGTTGTGAAGAAAAAAGGTTCGGATATAGAGAATATAGTTGGAGGGAATAAAAAAATCGGTCGTTTTCATGATAAAAAGAAAACGACCGATTTTTTTTATTCGTTAGTATACCGTCAAAATTACTTCTTGATACGGTTGTAACGGTTCATGAACTTATCAACACGTCCTGCTGTATCTACCAACTTAGATTTACCAGTGTAGAACGGGTGAGAAGTACTAGAGATTTCCAACTTAACTACTGGGTAAGTTTCGCCTTCGAATT
>RCNI01000172.1_pt1 | contig 42257 bp, 32 predicted proteins | sample 2041151 | NCBI WGS metagenome assembly RCNI01 (sample SAMN09708214, study PRJNA481090) | feces metagenome | isolation source: feces | place: Antarctica: Albino Rookery
CTTCGTAATCAAATGTTTTTGCCATAAAAAAAGTGTGTCTGTAAAGTTAATGTTTTTCTTTACCTGACACACTTAATTTTACGCCCTCCAGCTTTTTGACGATGATTATATTATTGGGGAAGTAAACTGGATCTTTTTCTATCTGTCCAATCTCCCCAAGGCATTAATCTTTTTTGAGGATAACTTATATAAAGATGTCTTTGTGCTCTTGTAATAGCAACATATAAGTTGTTTTTTTCTTGTTGCATCTCGATGCTTTTGTCTCCTTTTTTTACAGCACGATAATCAGGAAATGTTCCTTCATCCATACCTACAAGAAAAACGACCACAGCTTGTTGCCCTTTCATCGTATGAACTGTACTCAATGTTATTCCATCACCATCTGAAGACGAAATAGCAGTTTGACCCAATGAGACAGCATTACGAAAAGCTGATAAAGAATAGTTTGTCACACTCTTAGCATAAGATTTCCAATGATGTTTTAATAATTTGAATTCATCAAAAACAGCCAAAGCTTCATCCATTGATTTAAAATCCGAAACATTTGAGGCTTCTAAAGTACTTAATATAGATCTGATAGTTTGATACATATTACTACCATCATCTTTCAACAGTGAAGCCTGCAATACGACTTCTTTTAAGAATGAATCACTAATATTTTCTACGACTTGTTCCAACGATTTACAATGACTTACGCCTACTATAGACTGCAACATATCAAGATGCAGCCTATCATAAGGATTAGTTCTCACTACCATAGCCAAATCAAAAGATTTAGCCGCAGTGGAGGAAAATTCCAAACCTGCTCCCGTACTTTTATAATGATACGGCAAGTTACTACTCTTTAGCTGCTCTTCAATCTTTCCTAGAACAAATTTATTTCTAGCAAGTACTGCGATATCAGAATACTTCAATTTTCCGTCATAACCTTCTATTTCAGAACCAATCAATGACTTTACACTATTTACTATTTCTTTCGCCTCCTCAGATGGTGTCTCATAAGTATATTCCTTGCAAACTCCGGTATAGGGTAATGTAACATCCAAGGAATCATCATGCACAACCTTTTGCGCATAATCTAAAATCGCCTTTGCGCTTCGATAATTTTCATTTAGATTATATACAGTTGGAGCGTAATCCTTCACAAACCAGTCATCCATATATTTACTACTTGAACCATTAAAGGCATATATAGACTGCTTGGTATCGCCTACAAGCATTACATTTTTATGCTCACTACCTGTAATTGCACGAAGAACCATGTATTGAGCTTTGTTTAAATCTTGAGCCTCATCCACACAAATGTATGTAAAACTTCTTCGATATAAATCTACAATTCTTGGATTATGTATCAGTAATTGATAAGCATTAAGCAACAAATCATCAAAATCTATTGCGTTTAACGAATCCATTTGCTCTCTGTAACTTAAGTATAGATTACACATCTGCTCATCTTTAATAACCTTATTAAGTTCGTCATCTAAAATCACAGATCGTTTTATAAGGCTGATATTATCCAATGCCCGATAAAGAGTTTCTTTACGTTCTTTATCATTCAGCTTCCTATACCACTGGCTTAATGATGGAGTTTCTGTAATTGTTTCTTCTAAAATCTTCTTTCTGTCGTCATCTGCAAAAATCTGAGGCATTGTCACAAATCTAGTAGAGGCAATATGGTTTTCAATGATTGATTCGCATAGACCATGGAATGTTGCAACAAAAACATGTTCCAGTAGATTTTCATCCACTTCCGCAAGTCTTGTCCTAATCTCTTCACAAGCCTTATTAGTAAACGTAATCGCCAAGACTTTACGTTTAGTCATACCAGCTAACATTTTTATACGTTCCACAAGTACCCTAGTTTTGCCACTACCGGCACTTGCACGTACTAAAATTGCGCCATCTTTCAATGAAGCAATTTCTTGTTGTTTGGGAGATAACTTTATCTTACACATGGCATGTGTCCTTTTTGATTTTATCAAATAATTTAACTATTAATGGTGGCAATGTCTTTTCGGTTTCAATTATACAATTCGCTAATACTGGACCTAACTGAGCTTTATTATTTTCCATAATATCATCTAAAGCCGTCAACCGACCATCTTCACCATCATATATTCGTTCTATATCAACAAAAATATTTTGATGACATTTTTCACATATTTCATCAGTTCTTTCCCGTTTCTTAGGTTTATGATTATTATTTCTAATAAATTCGTCAATATAATCTTTTCCTTTCAACTGTTCTATAGCTTTTTCTATTTCATCCTTATACCCATCCTGTAGGAGCATTCCTTCAAAATCCTTTTCGTCGGGAATAATGAAAATATTTTTCTGTTCAGTTAAATCTCTATCTTCACCATAAGTCTTTTTTAAAAGTTTTTGAAGTCCTTTCCGAGTGTCTTTTTCACCATCAGAGAAAATGTACCAAGGTATATGAAAGGCATTGGCAAGAGCCACAAACGGATAATAATTGCCACATCCCTTTGCATCAATAAAACACAAGCCAGATTCTACTGGAGTTAGTCCTAAATGCTGTTCGCTGAAGATAGGCAATGCCTGTACTTCCGTTTCTCCTTCACCCAACACAATTGCTTTGGCAAACAGCAATTCACCATTACTTGTCAATACAGCTTGTCTGATTTTTCTTTGTTCTTCAGCGGTAAGTTTTGTAATTGGCAAACTTCCACAAACAGTCATTTCATCAGATTTGTACATACCTCTCAATTCTGATAATTCCGCACATGCAGCTACATATGGAGAGTGTGTTGAGATTATTTTAATACCAGGCATATCATTCATCTGTTTATAGAGTTGCTTCTGTGCATTTGGATGCAAATGTGCTTCCGGCTCTTCAATGGCTATAATTGGTAAAAAAGCATCCTCTTCCGGATTCTTACTGTTGCACATTTGCTTCACAAAAGCCCGAAACGACAACATGGAAGACCAACTTCTTGTACCCATACCATGATAGTCCATTGTAAAACTACTATCCTCCGTTCCATAATGGATTGTCAAACTCTTGTTCAAATCTCGCAATTTCTTAGCAAATGGTGAGACATATACTTTACCCGAAGAATCCATTGTAGTGTCAATTCCTTTTAGTGATTCCTGAATATTCTTAAGCACATCACTCTTATCTATAGCTTCTGCATTTAAAGAGCTTATTTTTTGCTCTAATTCAGCAACATCTTTCGGATCATAATGACTAGCTACATCACCAAGCATTTTACCTAAATAGGAGGTTCTAACTTTTAAGTCATCTTGAATATCCCGTTTTGCATCAAGATAATGAAATTGAAAACAATCCCCCTTAATCGTAGATTTTTTACCTTTCAACTCTTGCCAAGCAATACTTGCTGACTCCCATTCATTCAAGACATGCATATCCCTATTAAATGAGTTTTGAAGTGTTTGAAAAGTGTATCTAACTCGCAAAGGCACATAAGCGAATTCTTCAGCATCCATCTTTATATTAGTCTCACCAAATGCGATTTCCCATACCTCTGAAAAATTGGCAGCACGTTTTCCATCTTCGTCAATGGAAATTATTTTAGCATCGACAATAATTTGTGTTGATTTATCATCTTTGCCAATGTGCAAATCCTCGGCAGATAGAAAAGAACTATTTCCAAATAGCAACTGCAAAGCTTTAAGGACAGACGTTTTACCCACATTATTCATACCAGTCAACACTGTGGTTTCTGAAAGATTCATTTTGAAGTCTTTCAATCCACGAAATCCATCTATTCTAATTTCATCAATCTTAATTTTTTGCATAAGGAACAGTAGTTTAATTATGTATAACAAAGTTAACACTTTACTTTGACAAGCACTCTATTACCAAATATAATTTTGTTTTTTCGTATCCGTTTAATAAAGTGTGTATGAACCGCGTAAAAAAGATCCTATAAGTAAAAGTATCAGTCAAACAGAGTTGGGAAGAAAGTTGGGAAAAAGTTTAAATATTGTTTATCTATATACAAAGTTTAACTCTCCATTAAAATTTAATACCAGATCGCAGAATTGGTAAATATTGGTGTTCAAGAATTACTATTCCCATATAATAAGTGTTTTTTGAACTTGAAACAGATGTTCTTTCCTCTTAAATATCACTATTATATTACAACCAATATGGTAGCATTAATTTAATCAATTAGTTATGGGAATAAAATCAATAGATGACCACATTCCTCACAAAGTCATAATTGTGAGAAAGATAGCACAAGCCGACAAACTCCTCAAAAGTCTGGACTATATCGGTCGCACTGTGTTCCCTACAAGAAGTTCTGAAAGCGCGGTCATCTTTTTTATGAATGTGATTTTCAGCTAAATCGAAGAAAAACCATATAACCACAAATAATAAATAATAAGACATCAATTTGATATCAAACATAGACAGGACATCAGCGTTTTTTCCAGAAACGGCTCGTGATATCCTCCACCTGACGGCTTCCGTCCTCCAGGTGGAGGATTCTGTATAAGCGCTGGTTGGTGGTCGTGGAATTGAGCGGACCGTATTTCGCGATGTAAGGACCGACCTTGACATAATCGAAGATGTCGAAGAACTCTTCCTCGACTTCGGTACGGCCGGAATAGAGGGCGACCTTCAGATGACGGTTCTCCCGGACATGACGAGCCAGCTCGGTCAGACGTTCCCGGTCATTCCCCTCTCCCAGGAAAAGAAAACAGTTCACCCCGAAATTGTCATCGACCATCCGGTCGATCTCTTCCGGTGTAAGCTCTTCCCCGACATTCTCCCGGAGAAAAGGAGAATGGCATCCGATACAATTACCCTGGCAGTTGCTGATTTCAACCGCCAAGGTAAGCATATCAGGTATTTCTTCAAGTACGACTGAAGTGAGGTCTTTCACGAATCGGATCATCGGCAAGCTATCAATCGTAGAATCTCTTAGCAGCTTCTTCCTGACGCATCTCGCTGAAAGAGGAGACACGTTTCAGATAACCGATCACACGGGTCAGGTAATCCAGATTATGGCTGCCGCATTTCGGGCAGACCGTCAAGGTATCCTTGCTGATGTAGCCGCAATCGTTGCAGACCGTGTTCCGGCAGTTGAAAGTGAAATAGTTCGTGCCGTAATGCGCCGCCGTCTTCAGCAGCTGACGGTACTGGTCCTTGCTCAGATGTTCCTGAATATTCATATGAAGGGCGGAACCGCCGTCAAGGTATTTCACATAATCCTCGCCATGGAGCTTGAACTTGTCGATCATGGACAGGGAATCATCTTCCGGATTATAGAAATAGGAACTGTACATGTTGTGTTTCCGAGAAACGAAATAGCCGTCTTTCTGGTCCCACTTGTAGTTCTTGCCTGAAAGATTCTCACCCGGCACGAATTCCGTGTTGAACATGGTGTCCCTGGTCCTGTCCTTCCTGTTCGCGATATTGATCGTCTCCAGCAGGGAGTTCACGAATTCATTGTAATCCGGATTCGGGGAAACCTCCAGTCCGAGGAATTCAGCCGCATCCGTCATTCCATTGACGCCGACGGTCAGATACTGCCTGCGCATGTCAATGAAACCGGCACGGTACACATCCAGCATATCTGCGGCCAGGAAGTCCTTGATGATCTCGTTGAAAGCTGTCTGGTATTTGTGCACCCGTTCCGTCAGTTCGCGGATATCGCTGTTGAACCAAGCGTAGAGTTCCTTGCGGTCGAACTTCAGATCCGGATCCAGCATAGCGCCATCCGGGAGGATGATGCCCTGCTTCTCATTGAAATAACGGCGGGTAGCCTTCTGGATGACACGGTTCAGATTGATGGTCATGACAGACTTGGAACCGGTCGATACGGAAGCGGTTCCCATCGAATACTGATGGGTGGTATGATTGTGCTCGGAGTCCTCTCCTTCCACATCTTTCAGCGAGTTGCGCAGACGGCAGCAGCTGGACAGGCTGTCCGGGCTGTCGGAAAGATAGCAGAAGAAGCTGTGGCCCTTGGCCCACATCTCGGCCGTGAAATCAGCATATTCCTTGTCGACGAAATCATCGCCACCGTCGGTAAGCAAGGCCATGGTCTCGACCGGGAAGGTCAGCACATAGCGGCTTCTTTCCTCATTGAACCAGTTCATGAAATGCTTCTGCAGCCAGGAAAGGGTCTCCCAGACCGGTGCCGTCCCGTCCGGGAAGCGGAAATCGCCGAAGACACCCTCGAAATAAGGCTTGTCGAAATAACCGATATTCCAGAACACGGTCTGGTAACCGCGGTTGCCGGCCGGCATGTTCATGGAATGGACGACCTGCTGGAAATAATTGTCGATGACCTTCACCAGCGTGCGCTGCTTGAGATTGTTCTCGACCACCTGATCCAGTCTGGAGAGATAATCATCGCCATAATCCTTCCTGATGAAATAATCCATGTACATCAGGAATTCAGGAGTCGCGACTGCGCCCATGAACTGAGATGAGATGGAATAGACCAGATTGATGAACTCTCCGCAGAAAGATTTGAGGTCGGTCGGAGCGACGGACACGCCGCCGAGCTCCTGCAGACCGCTGACCAGGAAAGGATACATCGTGATGGCGACGCAATACGGATAACCCGGAGTACCGCTCTCGTCATGCTTGTACAGGACATGGTCTGCAAGATCCTTCAGGTACTGGTCCGCAAGAGTACGACCGTACAGCGCCTTGATCTTGTCGTGCATGATATACCGGTTCTGCTTGATGTTGTTCTCCTTGTAGAGTTCCTGTCCCAAAGTCACGATATTCTTGCGGGTGACATTGGCGTTCGCATCGTATTTCGAACCGGTGGCGGCATTGGATGCCTTGATGTAGTCCTTGATGAAGTCACGCTTCTTTCTCAGATCCATGCCCTGATCGAATTTCTCGATATAGGCCAAGGCAACCTTCTTGTTGATCGACATCAAGGATTCCACGACCTGACGCCGGATTTCCTTGCTGGCGATCTGGTCATAGATATAGAGATTGTCCGTGATGGAAACCACCACTTCTTCCGGGCAGTACTGCTCTGCCGTCTTGTAGGCCTCTTTGATGCCTCTCTTCAGTTTTTCCTTGTCGAATTCCTCGAAAGTTCCGTTCGTTTTCCTGACATCCATGATAAAATATCCTTAATGCTGTTCGTTTACATATATACAGAAAGACAGCGGGCATTTTCCGTGCCCACGTCAGCAGACAAATGTAACCAATAAAGTGAGGAACTCAAAAAAGGAAAGATAAAGTTATGCACAAAGTTAGTAACACCCCCGATTTGCAGAAATGGATATTTTTTCCGAATCTTGCACTCATGGAAGTAAAAGACGGATTCATCACGAAAATCAGGCAGGTCAAGGAAGAGTTCACCTTGCCCGCTGCCTTCAACCTGCTGAACAGAGGCATCAAGGACCGGCCGCTCGATGAGCGCCAGGCCCGCGCCTACCGCATCGAACTCGGCAACATCGTCTGGGAATACCTGACCGGAGACCTCCCCTACGAATTCAGTCCTGCCGTCTATCAGGCCATGCGCAAGATCCTCAGATCGGAAATGCTGCAGCTGATGTCCCTGGGCCTGGAGGACCCCTTTCTGAGTGACCGAGCCAATTTTTTCCTGGCGCTTACAGCTGAAGGGACCCGATCCGCCAAGGACTGCCTGTCCAGGATCCGGAAAGAACAGGAAGATCAAGACTTCGAGAACGCCTGTCTCCTGCTGGCCCGGATGGTGGAAGCTCATGAGGAAGCCTGTGGTGAAGATTGAAAAAAACATTATCTTTGCAGGTTGATAACGTGTTAAATAAAAAGTGATTATGGAACAGAATCTTATTGGTCGGAATGCAGGTCTCCTCTGGAACCTGCTGAATGAGAAGAAGTGCGTTGAAGCAGAAGAGTTGAGAAAGGAATCAGGACTGAATGCCGCTGAATTCTGGGCAGCCATCGGCTGGCTTTCCCGCGAGGAGAAGCTGGTCTACACTGCAGAGAAGGTCGGCAGGAAGACCGTCAAGAAGTATGCTCTCGCATAACTTGCACAGAAGAATGAAAAGAAGCCGGACTCCATTTGTATGAACTGAACCCCAAAAGTTATTTGTCTAACTTTTGGGGTTCAGTTCATACATGCCATTCCCGGCCTTTCCCGCACAGGAGGCTATCAGACAGCCACTTGCGGAAAAGTCCAGATTTTCCGCCTTCTGGTAACCCTTTCATTTCGGTAGGGTGCGGCTTCCGTTATGGAAAAAATCCTTAACTTTAACCTTCCGCAAACACAGAAAACACTATGGAGCGTTACCTCTTAGCTTTAGACCAAGGGACCAGCAGTTCCCGAGCCATCGTCTTCAACCACAAGGCAGAAATCTGCTCGACCGCACAGAAGGAATTCACGCAGATCTTCCCGCAATCAGGCTGGGTAGAACATGACCCTGACGAGATCTGGTCCTCCCAGGCCGCCGTGATCGCCGAAGCCATCACCAAGATCGGCATCAACGGACTATCTCTGGCCGGTATCGGCATCACGAACCAGCGCGAGACCACCATCGTCTGGGACAAGGAGACCGGAGTCCCCGTGTACAACGCCATCGTCTGGCAGGACCGCCGTACCGCCGCCTGGTGCGACCAGCTGAAAGCGGAGGGCAAGAGCGAACTGATCCGCGAGAAGACCGGTCTGATCATCGACGCCTATTTCAGCGCCACCAAGATCCGCTGGATTCTCGACCATGTCCCTGGAGCCAGAGAACGGGCAGAAGCCGGTAAGCTTCTCTTCGGCACCGTGGACACCTGGCTCATCTGGAAACTCACCGGTGGAGACGTGCATGTGACGGATGTCAGCAACGCCTCCCGAACCATGCTCTTCAACATCCATCGTCTGGAATGGGACGAGGAACTGCTTTCGCTTTTCGATATTCCCAGGTCAATGATGCCGGAAGTCAGATCCAGCAGCGAGATCTACGGTCATACGCGCACGACCCTCTTCGCGCACAAAGTGCCGATCGCCGGCATTGCAGGCGACCAGCAGGCAGCTCTCTTCGGGCAGCAGTGCACGGAGCCGGGAATGGTGAAGAACACCTACGGCACCGGCTGCTTCATGCTCATGAACAGCGGTTCTCAGCCGATCCGCTCCCGGAACGAGCTGCTCACGACCATCGCCTGGAAAATCGGAGATCAGGTCAATTATGCCCTGGAAGGCAGCATCTTCGTGGCCGGCTCCGTGGTTCAATGGCTGCGTGACGGGCTGGGCATCATCCGCTCCTCTTCCGAAGTAGAGGAACTGGCAGCCCAGGTCAAGGATACCGGCGGTGTCTATTTCGTTCCGGCCCTGACCGGCCTGGGCGCTCCTTGGTGGGATCCTTATGCCCGCGGCCTGATCGACGGGCTCAACCGAGGCACGACCGCCGCCCACATCGCCAGAGCAGCCCTGGAAGGCATCGCTTTCCAGACCATGGATATCGTGAACGCCATGTCTGAAGATGCCGGTATCGCCCTGAAGGAACTCCGCATCGACGGAGGAGCCTCCCGGAACAACCTGATGATGCAGTTCCAGTCCGATATCCTGAACATCCCTGTCACCCGACCGGCCACGACCGAGACGACGGCCTTGGGTGCCGCCTTTCTCGCAGGACTGGCGACCGGCTACTGGGAAAGTCAGGAAGAACTGAAGCAGCTGACCGGAACGGAATGCCAGTTCCAGCCGAAAGCCTCCCAGGAAGAGGTCGACGAGAAGATCCGGGGATGGAAAGATGCCGTCGCCCGTACCTTGAGCCGAAGACAGGCATAGGTAGAAACAAAAAGAATTGGTAGATTTGCACCGGAAAAATCAATAATATAGAATCTTATGGAAAAGAAACGCGCGGCCGTTGTCGGCTATGGAAATATCGGACGCTATGTCGTCGAGACCCTCAGGGTCACCCCTGATTTTGAAATTGCAGGTATCGTCAGAAGAAGCGGAGCAGAGCACTGCCCGGAAGAGATCGCGGACCTGAAAGTCGTGAAAGACATCCGGGAACTGGGAAAGGTGGATGTCGCCATCCTCTGCACCCCGACCCGTAAAGTGGAAGAATACGCCGCTCCCCTGCTGAAGATGGGCATCAATACCGTCGACAGCTTCGACATCCATACAGGAATCGCTGACTTGAGGAAGAACCTCGGAGAACTGGCCCGCCAGCACCAGGCTGTCTCCATCATTTCAGCGGGCTGGGATCCGGGCAGTGACTCCATTGTCCGTGCCCTGCTCCAGGCCATTGCCCCGAAAGGCATCACCTATACCAATTTCGGCCCCGGCATGAGCATGGGACATACCGTTGCCGTGAAAGCGATCGACGGCGTGAAGGCCGCCTTGTCCATGACGATCCCGACCGGTACCGGAGTACACCGCAGAATGGTGTACATCGAGCTGGAAGAGGGAGCGGATTTCGCGAAGACCGCCGCCGCCATCAAGCAGGACCCTTATTTCGTCCATGACGAGACCCATGTGGTCCAGGTCGACGACGTGAATGAACTGATCGACATGGGTCATGGGGTGAACCTCGTCCGCAAAGGCGTTTCCGGCAAGACCCAGAACCAGCTGTTCGAATTCAACATGAAGGTCAACAACCCGGCCCTGACCGCTCAGGTCATGGTCTGCGCCGCAAGAGCGACTTTCAGACAGCAGAGCGGCTGCTGCACGATGATCGAGATTCCGGTCATCGACCTGCTTCCTGGAGACCGGGAGCAATGGATCAGCAAACTCGTCTGAGCTGACCTTCATGGTTCCGCCGCAGCTGCCACCCTTCCCCGTTCTGAGAAAAGCTTTTCAGAACGGAAGGCTCAGGAAGAAGCCCGGTTCATGTTCCGGTAATCGGTCGGTGTGATGCCGGTCTGGCGCTTGAAATATTTATAGAATACGGAAGGACTGGAGAACTTGAGTTTCCAGACGATTTCCGTGATGGTCAGATCCGAATATTTCAGCAGACTCTTGGCTTCCATGACCGTCATCTTGTTGATCCAGTCCGGGGCGGAGAGCCCGCTGACATTCTTGATGATCTTGGAAAGATATTTCGGCGTGATGAACAGTTTGTCCGCATAGAAGCCGACGCTCCGCTGCTCCAGATGATTTTCTGTAACCAGTTTCAGAAAATCGTTGAAAATGGCGGTCTCACGGTTGGAACAATCGTTGGAAGGCTGGGATCCGAGGATTCGTGTGGCCCAGATCGAAGACAGGAGATAGGAAGCGGCCCCCAGAAGTTCACCGAGGATTTCCTTCTTGTTATCATAATCCGAAGTCAGAATAGTAGCCCCGGCCCGGAAAAACTGACCGAGACAGACGATATCTTCCCGGCACAAGGTCTGGCAAGGTTTCGTCAGAATACCGATACTCGCGTTGAACAGACGGTTGTAATCGATGTTGATGCTGGCGAAATAGTTTCTGGAAAGAACCAGTCCCAGGAAGCTGACCTCATCTTCGCCGCAACTGCAGACCTTGATGATATTACCCGGTTTGTTCACGAGCAGTGCATCTTCAGAGATGTGCAGCCGCTGCATGTTAACCTCGAGGTTGAAGCTGCCTTTCCGGCAGAAAACGAGGAAATACACATCCAGTTCAAAGATCTGGTCCAGAATACCTTGCACCGCCATTCCGTCGAAATCAATGACCAGGAGATCTCCCGGCAGTTCGGCCTGGATGGAAGTCGGGTAATTGGCCTTCAGATATGCGATGTCGATCAATTCCATGATTTTATCCATAATCCCACTTTTTTCGTTATCATTTCAATGGATTCTCCGCCGACCGGAACCAGGAAATGAACTTTCCGATTCCCTCGTGGAGACCGACGGACGGCCTGTAACCGATTTCCGTCTCGAGGCGGGTCGTATCCGCATTGGTCTGATAGACATCCCCCGGCTGCATGGGCAGAAAGCGCTTGATGGCCTCCTTTCCCATCGCTTCCTCCAGTTCCCTGATGAAATCCATCAGACGGACCGGATGGGAACATCCGATATTGTAGACCCGGTACGGGACCGCATCCGGTGCGGTCGTCAGGACCGGTGACGAATAGAGTACACGCAAGGTGCCTTCCGCAATGTCATCGATATAGGTGAAGTCGCGGATCATATCTCCATTGTTGAAGACCTTGATCTCCTCCCCGTCGGCGATGGCGCGAGCAAAAAGCATCGGTGACATGTCCGGTCTTCCCCAAGGTCCGTAGACCGTGAAATAACGCAGACCGGTCACGGGAATGCCGTAGAGCTTGGCGTAGCTGTGCGCCATCAGTTCATCCGACTTCTTGCTGGCGGCATAGAGGCTGACCGGCGTCTCCGTCTTGTCTTCCTCGGAATAGGGAACCTTGTCATTCATGCCGTAGACAGAACTGGAAGATGCGAATACCAAGTGCTTGATCTGATGGTGACGGCAGGACTCCAGAACATTCAGGAAGCCGTCCATATTGCTTTTCAGATACTCGTAAGGATGCGTGATGGAATAACGCACTCCGGCCTGAGCGGCAAGGTTCACGACATAGTCGAAGCCTTCCTCTTGGAACAACGCGTCCAGCGCATCCCTGTCCGCGATATCCATCCTGATGAACCGGCATTCAGGAAAAACGGAACTCCGCATCCCGACCCCATAGGGCCATTCAGCCTGGGTATCAGGACACTGGATACCGCAGACAGCCAGACGTCCATATTTCATGCGGACATCATAATAGTCATTGAGATTGTCGATGCCGACAACCGACTCCCCTCTTTCAGAGAGCATGTACATGATCTTGGAGCCGATGAAACCTGCGGCTCCGGTTACCAATACTTTCATTCTTCAATCATTTTCTTTTCAACCGGTATTCCGTCCAGGTCATAGAGCGCATAAGGACCGACAAGCGCCAGCCGCTTCCCTTCAAGCACATCCCTCAACTTTCCGGAATCCCCGATCCGCTCCTGCTTGACGATCAGGAGACCTCCTTCTTCTCCGGCACTCTCCAGGAAGCGGTCCTGGTCCGTGCCGTAATTGACGATATCCCTTCCGAGATAGACATCCATGTTTTCCGGACGGTTCACATAAAGGATCCGGACAAGCGTCTTTCCTTCCGGATCCGCCGCATCCACCTGTCTGCAGATATCCCGGTAACCGATCCACGGATTGATTTCCTTCATCTTGAACGAGCAGAAGAAGACGGTCAGAAAAAGGGATAAGGCCATGGCCTGCACCGCTGCCTCATGTTTGCCGACAAACACTTTCTCGAGCACCACGACCATACCGATCAGCAAGGCCCCGTAACCGAGAGCGACCGGCAGGCTGGTCAGGAAAGGATACTGTTCCAGCAAGGCAGCCAGCGGAGCGAAACCGGTCAGGTAATTCAGACAGCTGCCGAGGGTGGCGACCAGGAAGAGGACGACTGCAGGCACCGCAAGCAGGATGCTCATCCAAGTCTTCCACGGTTTCCGACTCAGATACAGCGGCAGCAGATAGACCATGAACGGAAAGATCGGAGTCAGATAGATGCCTAGTTTAGAACTGAAGCAGGACAGCATGACCAACGTCAACGTCACAGTCACGAGGAAGAGTCTTTCCGCCGGTCCCTTGTCGCTGCGGTCCACCAGACTGGCGATGAAGACCGGAATCAGCAGCAAGGCATAAGGCATCATCAGGTACCAGATGCAGACGAGATAATACCAGAACGGTTCCTTATGATGGAAGGCGTTCACGGCACGATCCATCGTCTGATGGAAAAGCAGATTGTCCAGATATTCCTTGCCGCCATCAAGCCATACTCCCGTGAGCCAGAGTCCGCTGAGCACCAGAAGTACCAGCCAGAACCGCCATCCGAGATATTTCCCGACGGTTTTCAGTCTGCGCTCCATCGCCAGGAAGGCCAGGATCGTCAGCGGAGGGACCAGCAATCCGACGGGGCCTTTGGACAGCAGAGCCAGGAAGACATACAGTGGCAGGACCCAGGCCTGTCTCCGGCAATCTCCCTTGCCGGTATACATCCGATAGAAGACATGCAGGGACAGGACGATGAAGAAGCACATCAGCATGTCCATGCGCAGGAAGACCGACAGCCCCATGAACAAGCCGCAGCTCGCCAGCATGAGCGCGGCAGCGGCTGAGCGGGTAGCCGTCCAGCTGCTGCCGAGTTCATCACGCATCCACCGGTCCATGACCAGGAGGATTCCGAACATCGGAATCAGGGAAAGCAAGGAAAGAGCGAAAACGCAGTGCTGTCCGAAAAGCAGACGGCACAGCATCATCAGCCAGAAATAAAGCGGCGGTTTATCCGCATAGATCATTCCCTGATTGTAGAAGGCGAACAGATGTCCGTCTTTCAACGCTTCGTCCACGATACTCAGGTAACGGAGTTCATTGGCCGGAGTCACGTCCCTCAGGACCATGAAAGGAGTCAAGAGAATCAGGATCAGCAGGAAGAGGTATGTTATGTTGTAGTTCTTTATCTTTTTCATCCGTATCGATGGTTATCTTGTTCATGCTTTTTTCTTGCTGCTCCGGTAGCCGATCCAGAGGTTTCGGGCATAAGCGACGAAACCGAAGGACTGCCCCAGAAGAAGAACCGGATCCGCCCGGTAGATACCGTAAGCGATGATGACTGCGGAACCGACCAGACTGATGATCCAGAAACCGGCCGGAAGTTCCGATTCATGCCTCCGGAAGGAGTAGATCCACTGATAGACGAATCTCAAGGTGAAGATCATCTGTCCGGCAGATCCGAAGATGACGAGCCAGAGCGGGATTTCCTCGTTGCAGAAGAAATCACGGACAAAGTCTTCCGCATTCCCCATGACGCCGATGACCGCCATAACTGGCGTGGCGATCAGGAGGACCCGAAGCCCCTTCGTCAGCCTTTTCCAGACGCCCTTGCTGTTCAGGTTCCACAAATAGATGTAGTACGAGATCAGCTGGCCGAAAATGATGGCGAAATCATTCCTGAACCATCCATAGATACAGAGCAGATAGGCTCCCATCACACTGAGTATCCAATAGGAAGAGGGAGAGATCACACTCTTCGCCTTCTCTGATTTGATCCACTGGAGGATAGTCCGGCCTGAAAAGAAGACCTGGGCCAGGAAACCTATGGTATATACGATCCAATCCGGCATCTTATTCCAGATTATCGGAACCGACCTTGTAATTGATGTACCTCGGTTTCATCCAACGGAAGGCGAAACAATCTGCGAACGGCCCCCAGAGCCTGTTCCACAGATGGTACTTCGATTTTCCGGCCATTCTCGGGAAATGGCGGACCGGAACCTGCTTGTAACAGCCGCCGTCCTGCAGCAGGACAAGCGCAGGCAGGAAACGATGCATCCCCTTGAAAAGCGGAAGCTTCCGGGCCACATCCGTATGGAGAACCTTCAGCGGACAGCCGGTATCTCTAGCTCCGTCACCGGTCATCATGCGACGGAAACCATTGGCAATGCGAGACTGGAGATTCTTGAAGAAAGAATCCTTGCGGTCCGCACGGATGCCGATCACCATGCTGTAGTCAGCGATATCCTCCAGCAGCAGGTTGAAATCCTCCGGACTGGTCTGCAGATCAGCATCGATATAGCCGACATATTCTGAGAACGTATGGTCGATCCCTGCTTTGAGCGCAGCACTCAGTCCTGAGTTGCGTTCAAGTCTAATATAAAAGAAAGCCTTATGATTCCGGCAGATCTCCGCGATTCTGGAACTGCTTCCGTCCGTAGAACCATCGTCCACGAAAAGCACGCACGCCGGACAACGACTGATTCGGAGATAGGCGGCCAGTTCCCTCTCCAGTCTATCGATATTCCCCACCTCATTATAGAGCGGGACGAGAATCGTGAAACGGTATTCAGATGTCCTGTTCATCATTCACATTCAATTTTCAATACCTAATAAAAGAGAAAAATATTGCAGCATATTTGCTTTCCAGCGCTGGAGATAATCATCCGCATCGAAGCTGACGTTGAAAACCGGGTTCTCCATCAGTCGCTCACCGATGAAAGGTGTGATCAGCAGCATATAGAACGATGGCAGCACCAGGTCAAAAGAAACATCATTGATCTTCTTCTCCTTGATTTCCCTTTCATAAAGAGTCATCACCTCCATGAGAAGATTCCTGATCTCCGCATGATTGACCTCCCCGATGAAGCCGGCCGGATTGCGCTGGATCTCCTTCAGGAAAAACATCGGCAGATCCGGATTGGCCTTGAAATGCTCATAATAGGAATCGATGATGGTATCCAGACGCTCCAGAAAAGGACGGTCCGAATGAAGCATATATCTGATCTTCTCGATCGACTCCTTGATGATTCCGCCGAAGACCGCGTTGAAAAGCTTTTCCTTGGTGCGGAAATAATAATGGAGCGTGGGACGGTTGATACCGACTCTTTCGGCGATCTCCGTCATGCTCGCATCCGTATAGCCGCAATGGATGAAAGTTTCCCTGGCAGCGTTGATGATTTCTTGTTCTATATCTCTGTTTTCCATGATATCAGTAATTTAAGACAGCAATTCATTGCAATTCTGATGAAAGTGTTTACCTTTGCGGCCTGACAATGGTGTCAGACTATTTGTCAAACACGCCTGCAAAGGTAAGACTATTTTTTGAAACTCCTATACTTTGACAGAAAAACGACATTGCACACACCTTGAGGCGATGACAGACCGTCAAGAACGACAGAAGAAGAAACAAGTTGAAACAATATAATGGAAGTATGAAAAGGATCATCACAACGATTTCAATACTATTGCTGACATTGACCGCAGCAAGCGAAGCGAACGCAGCGACAACGCAAATCAGGAACGAACGTATCCGAAAGACCACTCTCCTCTCCTCGGAAGACTCCCTGCAGCTGGCCGTACTCTACCTCACCCCCGATGAAGGAGTCATGCCGAAAGGTGTCCTTCAGCTGATCCACGGCATGTGCGAACACAAGGAACGTTACATTCCGTTCATGGAATACATGTCCGCGAACGGCTGGATCTGCGTCATCCAAGACCATCGCGGGCATGGAGAATCCGTGCGTTCCACCAGCGAACTCGGATATTTCTATGAGGGCGGATACAATGCGATGATCGATGATGTCAAGGTCGTCAACGACTGGATCCATCAGACCTTTCCGGATCTGAAGGTCGACATGCTGGGACACGGCATGGGCTCTATGGTCGCCAGGTGCTATGTCAAACGCTATGACGAGACCATCAGCCGGCTCATCGTCTGCGGCTCTCCGAGCTACGACGAAGCCTCCCGTCTCGGCATCCGCATGACCCGGAAGACCATCGAGAAGTACGGCGGGCTGTCACGACCTGTCAAGATCCAGGAAATGACTTTCAAGTCCCATCGGAAGAAATTCAGGAACGAAGCATCCAGCAATGCCTGGCTCTGTTCCGACGTGACAGTCGTCAATGCCTACGACAAGGATCCGCTCTGTAACTTCCAGTTCACCGCCAACGGATTCAACAACCTGTTTTCCCTGATGCGCTACACCTACGACAGGAACGGATGGAATATCCAGAATCCGACGCTTCCGATCTTCTTCATCTCCGGCGAGGAAGACCCTTTCCTCTACACGGAAAGACAGTTCAACGATGCTGTCAGCTTCATGAGTAAAGTCGGCTATGCGAACGTCTCCTCGAAACTCTATCGAAACATGAGACATGAAATCCTCAACGAAAAAGGAAAGCAGCTGGTCTGGGACGATATCCTTGACTTCATTGACCGATAAATGTCGGAATTTCTCATTTGGGAAATAAAATTCTACCAAACGTCTCCTGACAGCGAAAAGAAAGGCAACCATTTTGTATAGAGAAATGGACGTCAACAGTTTCGGAACAAATAATAAATTATCTATAATAAAATGAGCATTGTTACAAAAAAATGGTGTTCCGCCATCGCAGCGACGATAGTGGTCGGAACACTTCCGGTTCATGTCTGCACAGCACAGACTACAGACGAAACCGCCCCGGAAAAGCAGGTACTGACCTTGGACGACTGCAGGCAGATGGCCATCAGCAGCAATGATGACATCACTTCCGCGGCCGTACAGATGAAAATGGCCGAGTACGACAAGAAATCCATCAGAGCCAACTGGTTTCCGGACATCAGCGTCAACGGTACCTATATGTATAACCAGAACTCCGTCTCCCTGGTCAAGGACGAACTTACCGATAAGATCACCGGAGCCGGCGCAGCAGCGCAAGGAACCATGGGAACCATCAAGGACCAGTTCATGCAGGCCCTGATGAAGAACCCGGCCGCTCTGCAGGAATTCATGAAGAGTCCGCTGTGGCAGACCATAACAGGCACCTTGTCCAAGCTGGACATCGCGCAGATCATCAGCGGCATCGGCAGTGAGATCGACGGCGCCCTCCATCCGGACCTCAGCAACATGGTCATCGGCGTCGTATCCATCAAGCAGCCGGTCTTCATGGGTGGAAAGATCGTCGCGGCAAACAAGATCGCGACTCTTGCTGAACAGCTCAGCCGCACTCAATACGACCAGAAATACCAGGACATCCTCGTGAGCGTTGACCAGGCCTACTGGCAGATCATCTCCATTGCCAACAAATACAGACTGGCCACTTCCTACGCCGACCTGCTCCATAAGCTGGAAAAAGATGTCGATGCATCCATCGCCGCCGGTATCATGACCAAGACCGACAAGCTTGAAATCAAGGTTAAGGTCAATGAGGCCGATATGATGAAGCTCAAGGCCGAGAACGGTCTGAGCCTGTCCAAGATGCTGCTCTGCAAGCAGATCGGACTTCCACTCGACAGCGAGATCATGCTGGCGGACGAAGAACTGGAAGAAATCCCGCTTCCGATACTTTCTGAAGAGAAAGATATGGAAACCATCTATCAGGACCGTCCGGAAATCAAGAGCCTGCAGCTCGCCTCCGAAATCTACAGACAGAAGGCCAATATGGTCCGCGCGGAAATGATGCCGCAGATTGCCGTAGGTGCGAACTACCTGATGACCTATCCGAACTTCTTCAACGGCTTCGACAAGAAGCTCGGCGGCACTTTCAATGTCGGCGTGATGGTGAACATCCCGATCTTCCACGCCTTTGAGAAAATGAACAAGACCCGCAAGGCCGAAGCCGAAGCGACCCTTTACAACATCAAGCTCAATGATGCCAGGAAAATGATCAATCTTCAGGTCACCCAGCTGCACAAGCAGCAGGCCGAAAGCCTGGAGAAACTCGATATGGCCAGAAACAACATGGAGAACGCGGAAGAGAATCTGAGGACCGCTTCCGTCGGTTTCGAAGCTGGAGTCGTCGCGACGAACACAGCCCTCTCGGCACATACGGCATGGCTGAAGGCACATTCGGAATACATCGATGCCGGTATCGAGCTCCAGATGAACAACGCCAACCTCATGAAAGCGGAAGGCTGCTACAGGAACACCCTCCCGGAATCCTTCAGCAAGGATAAAGCTCGGCTCTATGAAGAGACCTCCATGGAAACGGAAGAGGTGATCAAAGCCAGGAAAAAACAGATGAAGCTGGATGCAGAAACGACGAACGCCATGGTAAAAGCCGACAAGAAGGCTGCCAAGGAAGCGAAAGCACAGCTCAAGGCCGAAAAGAAAGCGGCCAGAAAAGCAGCCAAGAAAGCTGCTGCAGAAGAAAAGAACAAATAGAACATAAAAAATATAAAATATCATGTCACAGAAAAAAAGCTACAATCTGGCAATAGGCATCACAGCCTTGCTCACGATCATCATCATCATTGCCGTCATCGGCTATATCGTTTCCAAACCTAAACCGCTCGTCATACAGGGAGAGGCCGAAGCGACGGAATACAGAATTTCAGGAAAAGTTCCAGGAAGAATTGAAGAACTCTACACCCGCGAAGGAAGCATGGTCCATAAAGGCGATACGGTCGTCTTCATCAACTCTCCTGAAGTCCGTGCCAAACTGGCACAGGCACAGGCTGCAAGAGCTGCGGCAGATGCACAGAGCCTGAAAGCGAAGAACGGTGCCACCAAAGAGCAGATCGCAGGTGCCTACCAGCTCTGGCAGCAGGCCAAGGTTCAGGAAGAAGTAATGAAGAAATCCTTCGACAGGATCCAGAAACTCTATGACCAGGAAGTCATCGCCGCACAGAAATACGACGAAGTGAAAGCGAAATATGATGCTTCCGTCGCCCAGTGCAAGGCAGCCAAGAGCCAATATGACATGGCTGTCAACGGAGCACGCAAGGAAGACAAGCTGGCCGCACAGGCCCTGGTTGCCCGTGCCGACGGAGCTATTGAGGAAGTGGAATCCTATCTCGGTGAGCTCTACCTCACTTCTCCTGCTGACGGTATCGTCTCCAACATCTTCCCTCATGTAGGAGAACTCGTGGGACAGGGCGCTCCGGTCATGAGTGTCATTGACCTCAATGACATGTGGTTCACCTTCAACGTCAGAGAGGACTATCTCCATGGCCTGAAACAGGGAAACAAGATCATCGTCTACATTCCTGCACTGGACAATCTGGAGTGCACGGCTACCGTCAACTACATTGCCGTACGCGAGTCCTACGCCACCTGGAAAGCTACCAAGGAGACCGACATGTATGACGCGAAGACCTTCGAGGTCAGAGCCGTTCCGGACCAGCCGGTAGATGGTCTGCGTCCAGGAATGTCCGTCATCGTCAAAGAAACGATAAAATAACATGAAGAGTTTCAAGATACTGAAGAATGTCATCTGCAGAGAGCTCGAGATCATAGGAAGAAGGCCCCTCTACCTGATGGGATCCATCGGAGTGATGGCCTTCTGCGCCATCTTCTTCCTGACCTTCTTCCATCAGGGTCTGCCGAGTGACCTGCCGATTGGAATCGTCGACAAGGACGAGACTTGGGTCTCCCGGGAATTCGCCAGGAACCTGGATGCGACCCAGCTGGGAAAGGTCATCAAGTATGATACCTTCGCCGAGGCCCGGGAAGACATGATGAAAGGCAAGCTGACTTCCATCTGCGTCATCCCGGAGCACACCTACGACGATATCCTCGCCAACCGCCAGCCGGAATTCACCTACTACCTGAACGGACTCTATTTCGTAGGAGGTGCATTGGCCTACAAAGATATCCTCACACTGGTGAACCTCGCCAACGGAGCCGTCAAGCGTGAAGTCCTGAGAGCCAGAGGCTTCAACGACGATGCCATCATGGGACGAATCCAGCCGATCAACATCGACACGCACCAGATCGGCAACGCCTACACGAACTACGGCTACTACCTGACGAACATCATGCTCCCGGGCATACTGGAGATGATCGTCATCATTGTCCTTATCTATTCGATGGGTACGGAACTGAAATACGGCACTTCCAGACAGCTCATGGACACGACAGGCAATTCCATCACCCTGGCTCTCGGTGGAAAGCTCATCGTCTATACCGTGCTTTTCATCTTCCTGGGCATCCTGATGGAACTGCTGCTGTACCAGTTCATGCACTTCCCGATCGCCGGATCTGTCTGGAACATGGTCATCAACGTGATCATGCTCGTACTCGCCAGCGAGGGCATCGCCATCTTCATCCTGGGCTGTCTGCCGGTCACCAGACTTGCACTGAGCATCGGCGCCCTGTACAGCGTGATGGGATTTACCTTGGCCGGCTTCACTCTCCCGCTCGAGACGATGCCGCCGTATATCCAGGGATGGTCCGCAGCTTTCCCGCTGCGTCACTATTATCTCTTCTATACTCAGGAGGTCATCTTCGGAAGCGGCTTCGCAGGATGGTGGCAGGAGATCGTCTACATGCTCTGCTTCCTGCTGCTGCCGATCCCGGTACTCGGACGTTTGAAAAAAGCATATATCAATCAGAATTTTCCTAAAGAATAATGGCAAATAAACACTATATAAGAAATTGGTTCAAGGACTTCTGGGGAATCGCGACACACGAGCTGAAACAGATCTTCAGCGACAGCGGTGTGCTGCTGATCTTTCTGGTCGCCGGCCTGGCTTATCCGCTGCTCTACAACGTCATCTATCTGAACGGTATCCTGAACGACACCCCTGTCGCTGTCGTCGACGATGCCGGCTGCGAGCTGAGCCGGAGGTACATCCGGGAAGTCGACGCGACAAGAGAATGTTCCGTCGACTACCATTGCGCCAATATGGAGGAAGCCAAGGACCTGATGCAGAAAAGGAAAGTCAAGGGCATCATCTATTTCCCGAAAGATTACCAGGACAGGATCATAAGGAACGAGACAGCGACCATCTCCGTCTACTGCGACATGAGCAGTTTCCTGTACTACAAGAACGCGCTCATGGCCGTCAATCATGTGATGCTGGAAGAAATGAACAAGATTCAGGCAGACCAGTTCAGAGCTGGCGGTTTCACGGAAAGGCAGGTGGAGGAGCTGACCCAGTTCATCACTTACGAAGAGAACAATCCGTACAACCGGGCCTTCTCCTACAACTACTTCCTGATCGGCGTGATCCTGATGCTGATCATCCAGCAGACCATGTTCTACGGAATGGCTCTTCTGGCAGGTACCATGCGTGAACGGAACAAGAGCTTCGCTTCGCTTCCTGACCGCTTTCAAGGCCATGGGCTTGGACGTATCGTCCTGGGACGAGGGGCTGCCTACGAAGTGCTGTACATGGGAATCTCCATCTACATCATGACTATCGTACCGGCCATCTTCGGACTTCCACAGCGGGGCGATTTCGGAGACTTGATGATGCTGGCCTTCATCTTCGTGACAGACTGCGTGTTCTTCAGCATGACCTGGAGCACCATGATCACCAGAAGGGAAAGCGTCTTCCTCCTCTTCCTGTTCATGTCCCCGATCTGTCTGTTCCTGACCGGAACCTCCTGGCCGGAAACGGCTTTCCCGACCTTCTGGAAATGGTTCTCCTACCTTTTCCCGACAACCTTCGGATGCAAGGCCTATGTGAACATCAACAGTGCAGGAGGCAACCTCTCCGCAGCTGGCGAACTCATTCAGGCCATGACCTGGCAGACCATCGCCTACGTGTTCCTGTCCAGTGTCTCGGTCTACATCGAGAACCACATCCTGAAATACAAGCAGAAGTAGATAGAAGAAACAGAGGCCGGGTCAAAAGTAATTTTGACCCGGTTTTCTATGTAATATGGCGTAGTAAGGGCGGAGGTCGCTCCTATAGAGTTCCGTTCCGCTGACGCTCCACTCCATCCACCCATCCGACATAATGAAAGAGGGAAACTCTCAGTTCATATTTCTGAACTTTTGAGTCACCCTCTGTTCCATTATCGTTACAGGTCATGGAATCGGATAGATTCCAGCCTGATCTTAGCTAAAACTTGAAATTGAGCTGCACGAGATATGCACGAGGCGGTGCGACAGCCATCGGACGTGTACTGTATTCCGTATTCAGCAGATTGGTAACCGTAAACTGGGTGGAAATCTTTTCGCTGATATCCACACCGGCACGGAGGTCCAAGGTGCAGTACGGACGATTATGCTCTTTCCAGTAGGAAGCGAGGGTCACGTCACCGGATTTTCCGAACAGGAAAGTACGGAAGTAATCCATGATCTCCGGCTTTTCCTTCTCACGCTCATCCACCATGATGTAGTCGACCGCAAGCGTCTTGCTCTTGACGATCAGGTTCAGGCCGATGTTGAGACGCTGCCAGTTGAAGTCCAGGACAGCCTTTCCAGTATGACGCTGACGGTACTTGAGGTACTTCGAACGGTTGGACTTCTCCTTCATCTGGAGAGGATCCTTATAAGTATCCTCCAGCGCATTCTTCTCTTTATAACCGACATCTTCCGGTTCAATGAATACATAGCCCAGATTATAGGTCAATGAAGAATGGTTGTTGAACTTCCAGATACCTGTCGTCGAGATTTCAGTACCGTAGATCCGGGCTTTGGACACGTTGTAGAACTGCGCGCCGAGACCTGGAGTCTGGTTTCTGCTGATCATCGAAACGACATCCGGAATACTGTTGATGTACTCGAACGTATCGTTGTTGAAGAAGCCGAAACGGAACTCGATCATATCGGAATACTGGGTATAGAAACCGGCGATATCAACGGAACCGGTAACGTTGCCGAAACGGTAACCCTGCTTGAAGCCGATCTCGGCATTGAAACCGCTTTCAGCTTTAAGCTCGGGATTCGGATAGACACCGACACCACCGATATCCTTGCGGGCATATTTCTCGGTCAATGACGGGTAACGATAACCCTGGCCGAAACTTGCCCTGAGGAAGCTGAAGGTTCCCAACTGATAGTTCAGACCGGCACGGAAAATCGGACGGAACGGAATCGAAACGCCGAAGATGTCCGTCTGTGCCTCCTTCATGAAATTGTCGACACGGTAGTATTCCATACGCATTCCAGCTGATACGCTGAGGCGATCGAAGAAACGCTGGTCATACTGCAGGAAGAGAGAAATGTTGTCGGTATTGTGCGTACCGGTCACCTCTGAAACCTGTCTGTTATGCTCATAAGTCAATCCGGAAGTGAGGTTGGCTCCGTTTTTCCAGTTCTTGTGGAACTGGTAATCCAGATAGTAGTTGCACATACGATCGATGTGGACCGGATTCTGACGCGGAGAAATCACTCCGGAAAGCCATGGAATGATGTCGTTCTCTCCTGAAGGGAAACCATGGGACATCACCCATGCGATCAGATCGCTGTAGTCAGCTGTAGTCGCAGTCGGGAAGAAGCCCTGAAGGATACCGGTCGTATTCTGTACCAGTCCGGCAAGGTCGCCCTTGACGATCGGAACCAGAATCGGCACGAAGAAAGAATAATCTCCTCCTTTGATATCCTCTATAGTACCCTTGATCTTACCGAAGTCCGTACCCATGTTTCCGAGAATCGTCGCGATGTCAGTCTGCTCGGAAGCCTGGATCAGACTGTCGTCCTTATAGTAGAAACGAGCCTTGATCTTATGGGATGTACCATTCTCGTCATCAGTATAATTGAAGAATGGATTGAGGTTGAAATGATTCCCTTCCCTACCCATGTTCGCGAAAGAAGATGGACGATAGACCTCAGCAGGTGAACGCCACAGGAAAAAGTCCGCAGCCTGATCTGCCAGATAATCCGCATTGAAACCGTAGTTCATGTTCCGGGTAGCCAGACTCATCGGATGATGATAGGTCATGTTGCCACCGACACGGAAACGTTTGTTGAATCCTTGCTGCCGATAACCTTCATCCGTCATCATGTTCATGGAAACAGACACGTCGAAGTTGCCGATCCTGCGCGAATGAGAGAGATCCGCACCCTCATAGATCGGATTACGTACACCGGAAAGAACACTCTGACGAGCCAGTGTCTGGACACTGTACTTGTCCTCTTTCCAGAAAGTAGGATCTGACCAACGGTAAGAACTCTGTGCCGGATTGTCATAGATGCCGAAATAAGTCCTGATCGTGGTCTTCGGATCAAGTTCCGGACGTTTGCTGCGGACATTGATGATACCGTTCAAGGCAGAAGAACCGTAAAGAACGGATGATGCACCCTTCATGACCTCCACCTGGGCGATGTTCTCCACCGGAAGCGTGTTCCAGTTGACCATACCGTTGACCGGATCAAGGACATTCATTCCATCTACGAGCATGAGACAACGGGAACCTACACCGTAAGTCCAGCCGTTTCCGCCTCGGATGGACGGTTGCTTGTCATTGATATCCACACCCGGAAGCGTATTCAAGGTAGATGAAAGATCTGAGGGAGACTGTCTGGTGATCTGGGCCTCCTTCAGCAGATCCATGGATACGGTCACGTCAGTGATTTTCTGTTCGAAACGGCTGGCACTGACGACAACCTCGCCAAGCAAAGTGGACTGCATCTCCATATAGATGTCCTGAATCTTCACTTCGTTGGGAGCGAAGACCATGTGCAGCACCTGATTCTCGTAACCGAGGGAAGCATACAGGAAATCGACACCGGTCGCTGGAACCTTGATGGAATAGGATCCGTCAAAGTCCGAAACAAGACCTTGAGATTTTCCGTTCTGGTCGGTATACAGAATATTGACGCCAGGTAAAGGTTCACCTGTCTCTTTGTCGTAGATGACACCTTTTATCGATTGTGCATCAGCCATCGCCGCTGCCAGAATCAGGGCGATGACCATTAGCACTTTAGGATATTTCATTAACGTACAGTTTCAGTGACCTGAGGAATGAGACGGATACCGATTTCAATGGACCTGGTTGTCTTGATGGTGATCGGCAAGCCATTCAGAATCGGTGGGACGAAAGCAGTGACCATCTGCTGCATCTCTGCAGGAGCGCTCTGTTTGAGAACTTCCACGATCATAGCGACCGCACCTGGATCCTCGAAGATCGGGCAGACAGCCTCAAGCAACGGAAGAAGAGTATCCTTGTCCAGGAAAAGCTCCATAGCTTTCTTCTCCGCGTCCATGCGGTAACCGAGCTTGACACCGTTGGTGATCGCATTGTTCAGGACAGCCTTCACGTCATTGATCACAGCAGCAAGGTCAACCTGGATGGTCGGCTTGTCTCCACCGTTCTCGGCCGGAGCCTTTGTCGCTGGATCATTGCCCGGCTGCTGGCTCTGGATCATCTTCTGAATACCGAAGACATTGAGGGACAGCTTGGCTGAATTCTCGGTCACGCCGGAATAGAAGGCAAGGTTCAACGGGGACACGACCTGCTTGTCACGCTGATCTGCAGGGCTATATTTGATCTGGACATTGCCATCATTCAGGAAATAGACCTCATGAAGCAGTTCAGCAAGATGCTGTGCAAGGGTCTTTCCTTCGATCTTGACCCTTGGCAAGACCATTTTGAGCACACTCTCCATCTCCCAATTGCCGATATTGGAAAACGGGAATGGATCTGAATCCCAATTGATGACAAACGGATCGGCGGCATTGAGTCCATAGTTTCCGGCAAGCGGATTCTGCGGAGCGATGACATCGAAATGAATCTTGAGTCCATTCCTGTCGAAAGATCCTTTAGTAGTAACAGAATATCCCTCTACCTGACTTTCGCCGGAAATTTCGGCATGATCAGCAAAGACGGACATAGTAACGTCAAGTTCAGTAGTGAACTGGCCAGGAAGAACACCAGAGGTTTTCACCGGGCCTTCAGCTTTTGCTACAGCACTCCAATCCATGCCGGCCAAAGTCAAGGTGGCTTTGGAAGCATCTTCTGCATCAGGAGTGACGGTTACGGATTTTCCGTGCATCAGGCAGTCGCTGTAAAACAGCTCCAGACGATTGCCGGAAAAGGTTTCGGTTTGTACAAAAAAGGGCTCAGCCCCTTTCTTCTCACAGGATACAAGGGCGAGCACTGCTGCCGCACTTGCGAAAAAACGGTTAATGTTTTTCATTTTAAATCTGTTTTTAATTTAACATCTTTTTCTGCAAAGAAGCAACAAAGGTAAAAAGAATCTCTTTAAGATTGCTGAGGAACATTCCGATAAGACCAATTTTAATCATTTCAAGACAAAAATCACCGCCATTTTCACCATTTCAGGCTAATTTTATAGAATTCCAGCAAAGAAAAACGAATACCGGAGAATGGGAGAAAAAGAAAAAATCCACGAATAATTTGGAATTGTGGAATAAATGTCCGTTAATTGTAAAAGTACGACGCGGGGTAGAGCAGTTGGTAGCTCGTCGGGCTCATAACCCGGAGGCCGGAGGTTCGAGTCCTTCCCCCGCTACCAATCATTCTTGAAGCAGCTGCAATTTTCCTTGCAGCTGCTTTTTTTAAACCGACACCACAGATATGAAAAAATGAATCATCGCTCTGATGAGCATCACCTTGACCTCAGCCTGTTTCCTTGCAGGAAACCTGACAGCAGACGGCCGGAATCTTCCAGGAAAAAGACATAGACACAGTCAGGAACTGTGACCGATCCGAAGCAGGGCAGACTTCATCATTGACCCATGGATCTTCAGAAAAAGAATTCAGGTTCTTTCCTGATCTTGTTCTTCTTGCCGAACTTATGAGCCACGATCCGGTAGGACAGTCCGGCGAAGCCACGCGCATGCTCGGGACAGACCGCGATGCAACGGGCGCAATGGATACACCGTTCCGGATCGCTCACACGAAGATTCTCTAAAGAAATGGCTCCGACCGGACAGGCGCCGGCACAGACACCGCAGCCCGTACATTTTCTTCCTGCCTTTACCTGGAGAGGAATGGAGCCCGGTTGACGGTACGGACGGTTTCCAGGCAAGCGGATGCTATTCAGATCGTCACTGAAACCCATGTACATCCGATCCTTACAACGGTCGCAGAACCGGCCGATCCTGAGGAAATCCGCCGTATCCGGTCTTCCGGCCGCGGTCTTCGGGAAGATCGAATGCTGGGCAATGAAGGCTCCTGCCGCAAAGACGAAGAAGCCACAAGGTTCCACAATATCCTGCAGTTCCACAAAGACATCATCGTAAGCGCGGTTGCCATAGACCGCCACGAGAATGGCCGGAGAATGGCTGCCTTTGATATGTTTGAGCGAATCCACCGTCATTGACGGGACACGTCCGGCATAGACCGGCATGCCGATCACGAGAAGTTCATCGGCAGAAAGCTGGAGATCCTCCTCCAATTGCCTGCCCGTCAGATCGATATAGTTCACCTCCCCACCGAGATTCTCCGCGATGGAGCGGACGATGCGCCTGGTGGTTCCGGTCGCACTGAAGAATACTGCTGTAATTTTCATTTCCTATATAATGTAAGCCGGTTACAAATCTACACATTATATAGATAGGCTTGCACATATTCCGTGCGAATTGAATATCTTTGGACACAATTACGCATATGATGAGAAAAATCGCCTACCTTACCGCCCTCCTGCTGCTCTGTCTGCAAGCCGGCGCCCAGAATACCGCCCCCTTGGAAACGGCACTGCGAGCCGCCATCCGGGACTTCGACGCCCAGGTCGGCATCGCGGTCTGTCTTGACGGGAAAGAGACCCTCGCCCTCCAGGACCAGGCACCCTATCCGCTCATGAGCGTGATGAAATTCCATCAGGCCGTAGCCGTGCTGCACACCTTGGAAAGTCGGCAGAACGCTCTGGATTCCACCTTGCTGATCCGACGTTCAGATCTCCGCCCGGACACCTGGAGTCCGCTCCGGGACCGATACGGGCGCAAAAGACTCCGTCTATCCATCCGTGAACTGCTGGAATACACCCTTCTGCTGAGCGACAACAATGCCTGTGACCTCCTTTTCGACCGCCTTCTCTCCCCTGCCGCCACGACAGCCTATCTCCGTGAGTGCGGAATTCCTGATTTCAATATCCAGGTCAATGAGGCCGTGATGAACGCTCGACCGGAGCGGTGCCGCGACAACTGGTCCAGCCCATCCTCAGCAGTACTGCTGCTGGAAAAGATCCTGGAAGGAAAGCTCATTTCTCCAGAGCATCGGACCTTCCTGCTGGAGACCATGCTATCCTGCAGGACCGGAGAGAAACGACTGCCGGGATTTCCGCATGACGCGACCGTACGTATCGGCCACAAAACCGGAACCGGAATCCTCAATGCCGACGGAAAGATCATCGGCATCAACGACCTCGGCTTCATCCTCCTCCCGGACGGCCGCCGCTGCACCCTCGCAGTCTTCATCAAGGACTCCGGAGAATCCCTGGAAAAGAGCGAAGCACTCATCGGCAGACTCTCGGGAATCGTCTATGAATTCATGACCGGAAATCTCTAACTTTGAAACGGAAGAATCATGGAAAAGACAGGAATCAGAAAAGCTGTGTCCGCAGATCTGGACACCCTACTGAACATATATGCCCATGCCAGAGCCTTCATGACCCGCACCGGCAATCCGACCCAATGGGTGAACGGCTATCCCTCCCAGGACGATATTCTGAAAGATCTCCGGAACGAAAGCCTCTATGTCTGTGAAGACGAGGACGGGAAAGTCATCGCCGCCTTCTGCTTCATGGCCGGTCCTGATCCGACCTACGCGGAGATCGAAGACGGTCAATGGCTCAATGAAGCCCCCTACCACGTCATCCACCGCCTGGCCTCAGACGGTTCCCGGAAAGGAATCGCCCGGACCTGTTTCGAATGGTGCCTGGAGCAGACCCCGAATCTCAGGGTGGATACCCACAAGGACAATCTCATCATGCAGCACCTCCTGACCGCCTGCGGTTTCCGCAGATGCGGAATCATCCGCACCCACGACGGCACCCCTCGCATCGCCTACCAGTACCATGGAATCGGGAAAGAATGAGATTCTTCTCATTCTTTCTCAATTCTCGTTGAAAGACATTGCAAATCCTCCTCCAGGAGCAGCTGTCACAACAATGACATCAGTAGATTTAACTTTCTGATGGATAATATCATATGCCTGAGGATTTGTCTTGCAGTCGGCTTCCGGGGCATCCTTATAGATCGTCACTTCATAACTTTTCAACGGATCAAGAAAATCCATCGGTATTTCAAACGAGCGTCTGTTTTCATCCGTCACTCCACCGAGGAACCACTGCCCTGTTTTTTTTGCCTTACGTGCAATGACCAGATAATCTCCTGGTCTTGCCATCAGATATCTGCTCTCGCTCCAATCGACAGCCACGTCCTTTATGAACTGAAAAGCATCCATGAACTTTTCATAATGCTCCGGCAGATCCGCCGCCATCTGCAGCGGAGAATACATCGTCACATACAGAGCCAGCTGATTCGCTATCGTAGCATTCACGTACGAGGTATTATCTGTGAACTTTTTCAGATCCATCTCGAAAATACCGGGAGTAAAATCCATCGGTCCCCCATTCAGTCTTGTGAACGGCAGAATCGTGACGTGCTGGGGATGCGTTCCTCCGAAAGCCTGATATTCCGTTCCTCTGGCAGACTCATTTCCGATGAGGTTCGGATAGGTCCGGCACAATCCTGTCGGCCTGACAGCCTCATGGGCATTGACCATGATCTTATGTTCAGCGGCTTTCTTCACGGCATACAGGTAATGATCGTTCATCCATTGGCCATAATGATGTTCTCCTCGTGGAAGTATATCTCCGACATAGCCGGATTTGACAGCATCATAGCCATACTTCTCCATCAGTTCGTAAGCCTCCTCCATATGCCTCTCATAATTACGGACTGAAGAAGAGGTTTCATGGTGCATGATCAACTTCATACCTTTCTGATGAGCATAAGCGTTCAACGAATCCAGGTCGAAATCCGGATAAGGTGTCTTGAAATCAAAGACCTTATCCTTCTGATAGCCAGCCCAGTCTTCCCATCCGATATTCCAGCCTTCTACAAGAAGCGCGTCAAATCCGTTTTCTGATGCAAAGTCAATATATCTGCGGACATTCTCGTCATTGGCAGAATGTCTACCATTCGGAGTGCTGTTATCATAATCGGTATCTTCCAGTTTTACAGATGAATGATCATCTGTATACGACCAGTTGCCCTTTCCGGAGATCATCTCCCACCAGACTCCCATATATTTGACCGGATGAATCCAGGAAACATCAGCATATGCACATGGCTCATTGAGATTCAGCACAAGACGGCTTGCCAACAGTTCTTCAGCCGTTTCCGTCACCTGTACCGTCCTCCATGGAGTCTTGCACGGAGTCTGCATATATCCCTTCCAGCCCTGAGCGTCAGGAGTCAGATGAGTGGTCAGCGTATGATTCAATGGATCCACCATAAGATGCATGCACGAATAATCGACAAGCGCAGCTTCATGGACCGTTACATATAAACTGTCAGCCGTCTGCATGAGCAATGCGGTCTGGACGCCGCAGTCTGAAAAAGGCGTCTGTGAGGAATTACCGCACATTGCAGATTCGAAAAGAACCGGAATCTCAGAAAGGCGGCTCTCGGTATATTCATATTCCTGAGTGTCATAATCACCAGGAATCCACCAAGCCTTATTGTCACCAGGCATCACGAACTGCGTCTTCTCTTCCTTGATGATGAAATAATTCAATGGCTGATTTCCTGGAAATTCATACCGGAACCCAAGGCCATCATCAAACAGACGAAACCTGATGTTCATTTTTTCCGAAGTCTTCCCATTCATGAGTGACACACACAATTCTCTATAATTGTTTCTTATCTCCGATTCCTCCCCCCATACCGGATGCCAGACTTCATCGAGAGAGTCACGACATATTCCGATCACCTCGAAACCGGTCGAAAAATCCCGAACGGGCGCAGCGTCGATTTTCTTGATTTCATGACCATAGATGATCTTTGAAGCATTCATGCTTCCACGAAACTCAAAGCCCAACGAGCTGGGCAAGACAACATCTTTTCCGTCAAACCGCAGTGAATATTGCGGCGTTCCAGACTCCGTCAGGAAAAACTGCATGGACAATCGCGCATCAGGTGAGCGCAGTTCCGCTATCGACTCCCTGACGACACTTTCACTGCATGCACACAATGAAAGCGACAACATTATCATCAATATCGATTTCTTCATTGGATTTCTATATAATCAATTGCAATATCATCTTTCATAGGATGTACCCTCTTGAATTCGAGAACATTGATCCCTTCTTTCAATACGACCGGCAATGCAATGATATTCCACTGCCCGTCAGGGGGTATCGTGATGGGTTCAACATGTCCATCATATTCAAATGCGCAAGCATCAGCATCATAGCTGAAACGGGTTCGGCATCTGATCAGAACCTCCGTTTCCCTGTTTCTGTCAGAATATACATTGAACTGAAGCACGGCACCTGAACTCTGCATGTTGCAGGCATAGCTGAAACCGGAATTCTCCTGAACTCCGAGTACCGGCAGACGGCCATCCTCACATGAGGCAAGGATGACCGATGCTACCATACACAAAATAAAACCAATCTTAGTCATAACAGATCTTCGCTCCGTTTCTCATGGAAGCCAATTCTCCCTGGAACCTTGGTTTACCTTCCGGATGAATACGTATCACCTGACAGCCATGCGGTTCAAGACTGGCTGAAAAGCATCCCTTCATAGAACCAAGATCTTCATGTTTCCATAAATCTCTCACATTCCTGGCTTTCCCGCTCCGGATACCGAGATCTTTGAAAAAATCTATGCTATAGACCCTTTCATCATCCTCTCGGTTGAACAGACCGACAATGAAATCTCCGTCAGGAAGCTGACCGACCCACTTCGAACTGTTTTCATCGTGAATATCATCGCTCATCGGTTTGGCCAGGAATCCAGAACGATGGAGTGCCAGAAGTTCCTCATTCTTATAGACCATTTCAGCCTCTGCCGTTATAGAATCATACTGGTCTGCAATGGCAAGCGCAGATCCACCCATGACCATCAAAGAAAACAGGAACTCCCTCTCCTGAAGATCTGCCAACCTGTTCAATCGCATGAAATCTCCATCCATCATCATCTGGCCCCGTCCGGCAACATCAGAGAACGCGACCATTCCATCAAAGACGTTCGCATATTTCGGCCATTTATCCTTAACCTGTCCTCGTCTGCGTGAACTGACAAAATCCCAATCTCCATTGAAACAGTCATCACTGATCCGGAACATATCTCCATAGACAAGTTCCGTCTTGGCATGTTCATGGCAGTTCGGCATCACCAGACTCAGGAAAAGATCATCACCGGCTTCCTCCGCTATCCATTCCAACGCTTTCGCATACCGTCTACTGCCATAATTGTTTTCATAATTTTCCAGAAAATCGATCCGAAGAAAAACAAAACCAAGCTTTTTGAAATGACGGACATAGCCCTTGATCCATTCTTCCGCTCCGGGCTTGTCTACATCTACCCAGTAAAGCTCATTGTTGAACGAATGGTGACCGGCAATATCTTTTGCAGAATATCCCGTTCCTGTGACCGGACAATCATTCTCAAATGCTGTTCTGGTCATCCACAACGGATTATAATAGACACCGGCCTTCATCCCTTTCTTATGGATATATTCATTCCAGTAGTCAAAACCATGTTTCCATCCACTGTTGTACTTGGTAATATAGCCATGTTCATCTATCGTCTGCGCAGCCTCTATCCAACCATCATTGCTGATCATATCATAACCGGACTCCAGGAAAGTCTCCGCCATCCAATCGATGTTGTCTTTCCACCGCTGTTCTGTCATCGGCCTGTTAAGATCATAACAATACTCATAAGCGATCCAGTATTGCGGAGCAACTCCAGATCTCGTGTGCTTGCTGTCCCTTGCATCGGCACATACAGATGCAAGAGACAGGCACACTGCTATCGAAACATATTTCAAGACATTTGTCATCATTCGCCCAACCATTCTACGTTGATTGTCATAGCCTCCGTATCAAGCGTTACGCGATACTTGCCTTCTTTTTCAACCTTCCACTTGTTGTCCGGTTCACCTTCCGGCATAAGGACAACCTTATTGCTGGCAACACCCTGCTCATTGATCACCGTACCGTTTACCTCCGGCATATATGTCGGTTTATGCCAATCGAATTCAGTAGGAAGTTTCATTTCGCCGACCTTGAGCACACCTTCGTAAGTATGGATATTTCCGTTCCGTACCATAGGTGCAGGACTTGCTATCTGCCACCCGGCAGGTGTTGCATCACCGACCATGTAGACGGTACCTTCTACCCATTCCAAGACTTCCTCATCCTCAAGAGGTGACAACTTCTTCGCCTCCAATGTAAGTTTGACTGGATTTACACGAAGAAGATACCTTCCGCTCTGACCTTTTGGAATTCCGAAAAAATGGTCTTTAAGTTTGCCTTCTCCATCCTTTTTCACCGATGTGACGCAAAGCTCATTGACACCTTCCTTCAAGAATGAATAGGACTTTCCCTCCTCGACTTCAGCCGGTACCAGAAAATCAGTCTTGTCCCAAGTATTGACGGACACAGAGAATTTCACTAATTTGTTTTCTGCATTCCTGACAAGGTCCAGTTCATATTCGAACACATCCGGATCATCCGTGGCTTTCATCGGCAGCGGATCTGCCGAATCCCAACGGCCGGTCGCTCCGCCAAGCATATAGACCATCTTATAATGATGCTCCATATCGATGATGTTAGGTTTCACTTCTTTCTGACAAGAGAATAATGCTGCAGCTGCTGCAAGCATCATGAAAATTTTTGTGATTGTCTTCATAATTTTATCGATTAAAAGTTTCGTGTCTGTATTTCAGATATGATTCAATATCCAGGATTCTGTTTGAGAGCAGGATTTCCGCTCAGAACATCTCTATGTAAAGGCATTATTTCAGTATGATCATCTGCATCTGGCTGTTTGTCCCACCAGACACCTGTACTGAATTTATTGAATCGGATAAGATCAGTACGTCTCCGGCCTTCCGAAATGAATTCTCGACCCCATTCATCCAGAAGTTCGAGTTCAGTCAATTCTACTGGTCCATCCGGAGCATAAAGGTAACCGGATACCGCAGAAGCCGGATAGTTTCTCCTCCGGACTTCATTCAGAAGTTTGCCTGCACCTGCGACATCTCCTTTCCGGAACTTGCATTCAGCCAATGAATAGTAAATCTCTGCCAGACGTATTTCTACATAATCAGATTGCATCTGTCCTTCATCATTATCGGAATAAAGAGGATATTTGACATATCTCCACCCGGAATTATGATCCCCGGAAACCATATCCGATGCAGGATCTGCAGGAACTTTCCCCGGTTCAAGATCTCCGAAATCGGCAACCATGTCCCGCAGATACAAGTCATATCCTCCAGTCGGAGAAACCACTCTCTTGGTAACGCCTCCTTCTTCGTATTCCAGATATCCGTACAGCATCATCCCTTCCCTAGTACTGTTTCCAAGATTCCTGTAAAGCTTCAGACGGTAGTCTTCAGGATATTTCTTGAATTTAGCGACCGGCCGTCCAAGTTCAGTCGTATATGGAGTACCGTCAGGAGCAAGACTTGGAGCGAGACCATACTTGCAGTTATGATCTCCATTGCCAGCCTTTCCATCTCCGAGATAATTTGCGATCGTTCTTGCCGGAACAGTCCACCAGAACATATCTCCGGAATAGACATGATGGCTATATCCTTTTGCCGACGGGAAAGCAAAGATCACTTCCGGACAATTTTCATTCTGCCAATCATAGACCTCATCCCAAGTCTTGCCCAAAGAATAGCTGCCATACTCTCCGTCGAGTATTTTCCGGGCATAAAGGGCACAATCGTCATATCTGTCCACTCCGATCCATTTTTCAGCATTCAGATACAGACGGACAAGCAACGCGGCGGCACCTGCCTTGTTCCACTGTCCCTGCTTTCCACCATTTCCAGCTGCCCCTGTTTTCACATCGAGGGTTTCCAGACAATCCAGCAGTTCTGTTTCAATGAAATTGAACAGCTGCTCCGGACTGACCTGTCCCTGTGAATTGAGAGCCGGATCGCTGCTCACGGCAAGAGGAACATTCCGGAACATGCCCAACAAACGTATATAGAACCATGCTCTCAATGTTCTGCATTGAGATTTCAAACCAGCGAATTCTTCTTCGCTGAATCCGAATCTTGCAGGATCCAAGCGTTCCAGATCACCGATGATGTTGCAGCACTGCATGACACCTGTAAAACAACCGTCCCATTCAGTCTTGAGGACTTCATCTTCTATAACCCAAGAATGGTAATGAAGACGACTCCACCGGCCCCCATCTTCCCACCAATCATCTTTCTTCCACGTCGCGACCAGATCTCCGGACAATTCCTCGATGACCTGACGGGAACAGACGCTCCAATACGCATGTTCAAACGGTCTGAAGACAGCCCTCACGACATCCATCTTCGTATTGTAATAGTTCTCACTGGAGACTTGGTCATACATCGTCTCATCAAGATCAGTACACGATCCAGCGAACAATGTCAAAAAAATAATCATCAATAAACCATATCGTTTCATAGCATTCGCTTTTATAATTAGAAATCAATCTGAACTCCGAAGATGAGCTGTCGAGTTGAAGGATAATAGTTCCTTGATCCGGATGCTCCAGGCTGCAGACCATTGACCTGATAAGTAGAAGGGTCAACTCCATCGAAGCCCGTAATGGTAAACAAGTTCCGGCCGGTAAGGTACATCCGAAGCCTTTCGATGTACTTGTTATCAAAATTGAAAGTATAGCCGAGATTCACCATATCGATCTTCAGATAATCACCTTTCTCTAGAAAATAGTCACATACCAGAGGATTGCCTTTTATGTGTGCATTTTCCGTATATGCTTTTTTGAGGACATTTCCGACAGCGTCAGGCATTCCATAATAGAAGTCATGGATATTGAAAATGTCGAATCCGAATGCGCCACGGAAATACAAGGAAAGGTCCCAGTTCCTGATCTGGAAAGTATGGGTCATGGACATCGTGAACTTAGGAAGACCGTTGCCGACAACCTTCTTGTCTTCATCCGTCGCATCGAGACCGACCTTATATTCATGATTCTTATCATAGATCAACCAATCACCCTGCTTGTTGAAACCTGCGAATTCCCACATGTAGTAATTTCCGAGACGCTCACCCTTCTGGATTCTCTGCAGATAATGGAACGGGAACGGATCTTCCGTACCTGCCACATCATAGAAATCCTGACCGACATATTCTGAATTGGAGAAGGATACGAAGCGGTTATCCATCGTCGAGCCGACAATGTTTATGGAATATTTGAAATCTTTCTTCCGGACAGCATCGATATTGATATCGAACTCGAAACCGGAATTCTTCATAGTACCGACATTGACGAACGTCGTCGGGAAAAGATATGGTGGAATCGGAACATTATAATCTCCAAGGAGATCCTTCTGAGTTCTGTTGAAATAATTCAGAGAACCTGAGAAACGATCATCGAACATCGAGAAATCAAGACCGATGTTCCAGTTGATACCTTTCTCCCACCTGAGGTCAGGATTGACGTTCTTAGCCGGTCCCCATACCGTGAACCATTCACCATTATAGAAATAATCTCCGAACCCCGTCATTGAATTCAATGAAAGGTAACTTCCGAAATTCTGGTTTCCTGTAACGCCGAAATCACCTCGCAATTTCAGTTCATTCAACCAAGAGGCTTTTTTCATGAACGGCTCCTCAGAAATGCGCCATCCGGCAGAAACAGCAGGAAACCATCCCCACTTATTGTTGGCACCGAATTTTGATGATCCTTCATAGCGCACGGAAGCAGTCACCAGATAACGCTTCATCCAATCGTAGTTGACTCGCGCGAAAAAAGAAATGAGCTTTGCATCATTCTTGTAAGAAGACATTCCGACATGTCCCTCATCCTTAGCCCAAGCACCTTGGCCGATACTGTTGTAAGTAATACCGTCATTCGGGAAATTCTTGTTCTCCGCACGCATTCCTGAATTCATGAAATAATGATAGGAATAACCGAGCAAAGCTTTCACACTATGGTCCCCGAATGTCTTGTCAAAATTCCCCAGCCATTCCAGAGAATACTGAGAATTTCTGTCTGACGTTCTAGAAGCTTCACCAGCCCAACCTTTTGCGATGCTTTCCGTATTTGTAGAAGGCCTGAACCAATTGTTTTCATGCCGGTTCTGCTGATCGGCAAAAGTGATCTGAGTAGAAAGATAATCCGTAATGTTCAATTTTGCCGTAGCGTTCCAGTCCAGATAGAAGGCATCACGGTCATCTTTCACCGTATCGTTTTCCTCGACAGGATTATAGCTTGCCTGCTGACCGAAAAAGCTGAAATACATGGATGGATTCTCCGGATCGAAGATCGGTGATGTCGGATTCGCTTCAATCGCGTTATGGAAGACATGCCAGTCTGCACCTTTGGCCTTCACGACACGAGGTGCGATATTCGCGGAGAAAGTGAACAGACCACTTCGCGTCGTATGACTGAATGAAGCACGTGCTCCGTATTCATCTCTCTGAGATCTTCGGTCAACACCCTTGGCACTACGATAGTCAGCACTCACGCGATAGTTGTTCCGGTCATTACCCCCGGACAGAGTCAATGAGTGCTGATGAGTGAATCCGACACGGCTGACTTCCTTCAGCCAGTCCATATTTCCTCCATAATCGATGCTCTTACCTTGTTCTGTCCTATATTGACGGTATTCATCAGCAGTCAGCATATCCAATTCCTTGATAAGAAAATTGGCAGATACCTGACCGGAATAGGATGTATGTATCGTTCCGTCCTTCGCGCCTTTCTTCGTAGTGATAAGCACAACTCCATTACTGCCTCGTGTTCCATAAATGGCAGAGGCGGCCCCGTCCTTGAGGATATCCATCGATTCGATATCGTTCGGATTCAGATTCGACATATTTCCACCAGGTACACCATCAATCACGATGAGCGGGCCCAGCCCAGCCGCACGAGAAGATATTCCACGGATCTGGATACTTGCAGTATTGTTCGGATCAGCCGCTCCGGTATTGACGACAGAAACGCCCGCAACCTTACCTTGGATAAGCATGGAGGCATCCATTGAACCGGTCGTCAGGAAATTATCGGACGAGACATGGGAAATTGCGGAAGTCAGTTCCTTTTTATCCAATGTTCCATAACCGACAACGACGACCTCATCAATGAATTGCCGGTCTTCCTCAAGTGCCACATTCAAGATGTGCTGACCGTTCAGCACGATTTCCTTCGTTTCGAATCCGATCAGAGAAAATACGAGAGTATCACCCTCAGATGCGTTTACAAGGAATTTTCCTTCTGCATCCGTACTCACTCCGGAATTCGTTCCTTTAAGAACAACGGCTACGCCAGCAAGAGGCTCATCAGAACCTGTTTCCTTTACAGTACCTTTTACATGTACATTCTGTGCAAAAGATACTACGGCCACGGATGTCATGAGAAATGACAGCATGACCGTGATCAGTTTTCGTTTCATCAGCATGTTATTTAATCTGGGTTATACATTTCTTATGTACCCCAAAGTTATCCAGCCATGTTTTCAGAAACTAACGTTTAAGTATGGAATTAAGACGTAAAAAGTCATTGATGAATTAATTATCAATGACTTGCACCAGGAACAAACTCCAAGAATTAAGACTTGCTATGGTTTGGGAATTGCCATTACGGCACGATCGAACTCATCCTTATCGAACTTTGACCGGGCTTTTAATTTCGTTTTGTATACATAGACGGTATTGACCGAGAGATTCAGATACTCCGCCACCCTTGCAGTACTGTCGATGCCGAGCCTCATCAATGCGAAGATCCGGACTTCCATCGGAAGATTTCCGGAATCTGTCAAAGTGATCTGAGATTCTGCTGGAAACAGCTTGTTGAATTCAGTCATGAAATTCGGGAAAAGTTTAAGAAATGCAGCATCGAACGAACTGTACAGTTTTTCCCTTTCTTCCTTGATATGAAGATTATGCAGGATCTGACTGGCATCGTCATATTGCTTCACCGCAATCTTTCTGATAGCGGATAAGGCCTCTTTCTCGATCTGGTTTACAAAATCCGTATTGCCATAAAGCGACTGTATGATGTACTGGTCCTTTATTTCATTCGTTTCACGTAATTTGTCATTGAGCTGAATCAATGACAGGTTACTTTCTTTCAGCATCCTGGAATTGCTGATGATGGATTTCTGTGCCTTCTTGATCGCCGCATTCTTCTTCTTGATTTTCCTGAGCAAGACAAAAGTAATGACAAGAAGAACCAGGACGACGGTGCCGAATATGGACAGGATCAGTATCTGATTGTCGTACCATGAAGATCGCATCTGTTCAATTTCCGGAAGAATCGCATTGATTTCCACCATTCTCAATCTTGAATTGTAGAATTGAGCATCGAACAATGCCTGCTGTATATAACGGTATGCTTTGGAAATCTCATCTCTTTCATACATCATTTCTGCCAGGACCTTCGCCGATGTCGTTTCATGCGTACATGACCTGATATCATATATCGCGGAAAGAGCCCTGTAATACAATGCTTCATCCTGTTTCCCTATCGACTGATAAGCTGATGACAGGATAGAATATTGCACCGCCATTTCATGCTCGTCCGTATTGAATCTGGCCAGCAGACTTTCCCTTCCATCGACAGTCAATCGATCGGAATAGTTCTCGACCAATTCTATCTCGAGCGAAATCCATGCTTCCTCATAAGAGGCCGGTACCGTATGTTCAAGTGCTTTATGGTAATACTTCAATTTCAGATCATCATAGGTATCACATAAATCCTGTGATCCCCTTACATATGAGCTTAAATTCTGATAAGTAGAAGCACTTAAGATGTAGAATTTCACAAGTTCCTGATCAGATACGCCATCAGGGTCATAACTTCTGATGATGTCGATGGCTTCATTGAAGAAGCCGACAGATTTATAACAGAACAGCAAAGCTGATTTTGCGACAGCCTTTTCCTGAACGGCATTGCTTTCTGAAGACAATTCATCCAATCTTCTCGCATAGACATAAGCAGAATCATATTGGAAATACTTGTATTCCTCGAACAGCTTATTGCAGATATCGAACTGCTTTTCTGAATTCATCTCCCTCTTCAGATTAGCAATCCTGTTCTCCCTATGTCTCTGATAGGTGTCTCTTTCTTCAATGGAGCGATCCAGTTCCTTGAAAATCGTATGTAATGAACTATCATTTACAGCCGGATTGGCAAGAATGACAGATAATATCAGGGATAAAAGCATCATTGATCTGATTTTCCAACTATTATTATATTCCAACAACTATTCTGGGAGAAACACATTACCGATCTCAGCGAATTTTCTGGACAAGTCCATCCGGCTTCATCCAGCCTCTGCATCAGTCTTCCATGCAGGAGATGCGTCATCATTGACCTTAAAGGTAAGAAATTTACCTCATAGTACGACCGTTCAAAGCAGATTTTTCTTCGGATCCGCGGCGGGGATCTGACGGACAGACATTTCCGCCAGGAACGGGCACAAAAAAGGGAGGCCTCAGCCTCCCCCGATCAAAACCCCGCGTCTAAAAGAAATAACGCAGGCTCAGCAACATCTCCCAAGTGGACAAGGGATCATTGAAGCCGGTCCATTCCGGCTTGGTGAACTTGTACTTGCTCTCCTTATACTGAAGCACGGACGCAGAACTCAGCCGCTGAGCCACGCCCCACTCTGAAGACAGCAGATTCGCGACATTGTTGACATCAAGCCCCAGCTGAATCGTGTGCAGCTGCTTTCCGACCTCGAAATCGATGTCCTGCAGGAACTTCACGTTGATCCGGTTCTGCCATGGAGCGATCGCTCCCCCTCTCTTGGAATAACTTCCCCGATGACGGCTGAGATAAGCGTCCCGGCTGATGAAGTCCTCGAAAGCCGCCCTGTTCTCCTCCGATTCGAAAGGCATGCCGGAAAGTTCCTCCGCGGTCGGGATGTACAGCAGATTGTCCGCGCCGAAATCGTTGGTGACATTCTTCATCGTATAGGAATATCTCGAATAGGAGAAGCCGGAAATGTAGGCATTGTTGTAACCTTCATAGAAAAGTCCGATCGTCGTCGCTCCTCTACCTCCCTGCGGAATCCTGTAGCTGATGTTCGCGAT